>Ga0335082_10002324_pt1 | contig 20453 bp, 15 predicted proteins | sample Lox_Sample_41_FD_206718 | JGI IMG/M metagenome (GOLD analysis project Ga0335082, IMG submission 206718) | Soil microbial communities from Loxahatchee National Wildlife Refuge, Florida, United States - Lox_Sample_4.1 | ecosystem: Environmental > Terrestrial > Soil > Wetlands | place: USA...
AACTTGTGAAACAGTTGAAAGATAAGTATGGGGTCGCACCATGACGGTGAAGAGAAGAGTATGACCTTTGGCTGCACTGAAACACCTCAAGTTGTCAAATGTTTGGGCAGGAACTTCACTGATGTGCAAATCCTCCGAATGGTAATTGAAGGTATGGATTTATGGGGCTAATGTCAATCTAAGACTGGACAGATTCTGAAACCACGATTGACAATAATTCTATTTTGTGTTACATTATGGTTGTCTTTTTCTAGTTCTTTCGGATTTACTAATCGCCCGTATCGGAGACCCACAGTGCAACACTTCCCTCCCAAGTGTTCACAGCTCTGGTACGGGTTTTTTATTTCTCTTGACACTTTCAACCAGCTTTAGGATGCTATTAACTGTTGTCATCTCCTCTGGAATTCAATCCTGAATTCTGTTCCACCATAATGTTGCAACTTCACAGGGTCTTTCATACCTTAATATTGTGAGATTAACCTGCATTTTCCTGATTCTCGCCGTGGCCTGTTCTCTGGCCGATGCTCAGAGTACGAGTGTGAACAGCTCGTTTCGCATCGCTCGCCTGAAATATACCGGCGGGGGCGATTGGTATAACGGCCCCCTGGAAGAACCCGATCTTCTTGAGTTCGTTCGCCAAAATACGCTCATCGATGTCGATCCCGTCTATGAGTATGTGGACGTCTCCAGCGACAAATTCTTTTCCTACCCGTTCATTTTTATGACCGGTCACGGGAATATGACCTTTTCGGAATTCGAACAGAAGCGCATCCGTACCTATCTCGAGAACGGAGGGTTTATTTATGCCGATGACGATTACGGCATGGATAAACCATTTCGCCGCGAATTAAAGAAGATCTTTCCTGAGCAGGAACTGGTCGAACTGCCGTATTCGTACGGCCTGTACCATTGTCAATACGATTTTCCACACGGTCCTCCCAAGACACATGAGCATGATGGAAAGCCGCCGCAGGGATTCGGCCTTTTCCACAACGGCCGGCTTGTCCTCTATTATACGTATGAGTCCAACCCGAGCGACGGATGGGATCCCCCCGAAGTGCACGGAGATCCGCCGGAAAAACGCCAGGAAGCTTTGCAATTCGGAACGAACCTCATCGTCTGGGCGTTAACTCATTAGAGTGTCGGGAATCTGACTTTGGCTTCCATGGAAACTTCACCTCTTTATACGGAAATTCTTTCCCGGCTGGATGCGGTCAGGAAAAGGGAACAGAGGATAATGCTCCTTTCCCGGGCCCTTCTCGCGATATTCTTTTCCCTCCTTCTCATTCTCCTTGTGGTGGTATTGGAACAACTTCTCCTCCTCCATCCGGTCGGGAGAACGGTGTTGTTCTGGTGCGCGCTTGCAGGAATCGCAGGCATCACCGCATCTCTCGTGGCTCCTCCTTTCCTCCGATTCATCGGAGTCCTGAAATCTGTGGACGATGCGGCTGTGGCCAAAACGATTGGAAAGGCCTTCCCCACAATCCGGGACCGGCTGCTCGACGCGCTGCAGATGTATGAGGAGAGAAGCAAGCTCCAGCAGCGATATTCACTGGCACTGATTGACGCGGCATTCGTCGATCTCTATGAGCAGATCCGGCCGCTGAATTTCCTGACCGCCATCGCGGATCATGATGTTCGTCGGGCGAGGAAGTTCATGGCGTATGGGATCATTCTCTTTGTGCTCGTCTTTGCCACATCACCCGGCGGCTTCCTTGGATCGATGTATCGTATTGTTCACTACGGCGAATCGTTTGCGGCTCCCCAGCCGATCGAATTTCAGATTCAGCCCGGAAACATCGAAGCGGTGCGCGGACAGGACGTTCCGATCACTATCATCGCACATGGGAAAAAGATCTCGAGTCTGGATCTGATAACACGGCAGGAGGGCCAGGCGGATCCGGAAGTCCAAACGCTGAAAGCAGGATCAGAGGGGACATTCCACGCGTCGCTTGCGAGCATCAAGGCCACAACCGAGTATTATGCTGCGGCGGAAGATATTCGGAGCGGCACATTCAAGATTACCGTGCTGGACCGTCCGTTAATTCGGCGTATGCAGGTGAGCGTTTCCTCTCCGGCATACACGCACCTTCCATCAAAAGCTCTTGATCTGAATACGGGAGACGTTACTGCCTATCCCGGTTCAATCGTTTCCCTCAAGCTTACTGCAAGTAAAGAGTTATCCGAAGCCGTATTGATGTTTCAGGACAGTACAAAACGCGAGCTCGTGCGAAAGGGAGCCGATGCCGAGGGAACATTCGTTCTGAGAAAGAACGGGTCGTATCATCTCTCACTTAAGGATACCGACGGGCTGTCGAACGTTGAGCCCGTGGAATATGTCCTCCGCGTGATTCCCGACGAGTACCCGACGGTGGAGATTGTCTCACCCGGAAAGAATGTGGATCTCACCAGCGAAATGAGTCTTGATCTGGTCATGCGGCTCAAGGATGACTTTGGTTTCTCGCGGCTTCGGCTTGCGTACCGGCTGGCGGAGTCCAAGTTCGAAAAGCCGGCAACAGAATTTACCACTCTTGAAATCCCGCTTCCTCATGGAAACACGAGCACACTCGATGTTCCGTTCCGGTGGAATCTGGCGCCCTTCAACCTTGTTCCCGAGGACGCTGTTTCCTATTACGCCGAGGTGTTCGATAACGATAATGTGAACGGGCCGAAATCGGGGAAGAGTGAAACGTTTCTCCTGCGGGTTCCGTCTCTTGATGAGGTGTTCTCCGATGCTACTGACCACCAGCAGGAATCGATGGAATCCATCCAGAGTGCGGCGAAGGAAACGGAAGAGCTGAAAAAGGACATCGAGCAGATGCAGCTCGAGATGAAGAAGACACAGAACAAGATGGATTGGCAGCAGCAGAAAAAAGCCGAGGAGATGGTTCAGCGATACGAGGAATTGAAAAAGAAGCTCGACGATGCCTCGCAAAAACTCGACCAGACCGTCCAGAAACTGGAACAGAACAAACTCCTTTCCAATGAAACGATGGAGAAATATTCGGAGCTCCAGAAGCTCATGGAGAAGCTCGATTCTCCCGAGCTCCGGGAAGCGCTGAAGCGGCTCCAGCAATCCGCGAAGGATCTTTCACCCGAGGAGATGCAGAAGGCAATGCAGCAGCTCAAGTTCTCGGAGGAGCAATTCCGTGCAAGCATCGAGAGGACCATCGAATTGCTGAAACGCATCCAGGTGGAGCAAAAGGTTGATGAGGTCATCAAGCGTGCGGAAGAGCTGAAGAGCGAGCAGCAGGAATTGCGTCAACAATCGGAAAATTCGCAGGATGCTGGAAAACGGGCCGAGCTTTCGAAACGCGAGCAGGATTTGCAGAAGAAAGCGGAATCGCTGGAGAAGGAGACGTCCGATCTCAAGGATCGCATGGAGGAATTTCCGAAGGAAATGCCGGTGGATGAGATGTCGAAAGCGAGCAAGCAATTGCAGCAGAAAAATATCAGCGGTAAAATGAACCAGTCGTCTCAGCAGATGCAGTCTGGGGAGATGGAACAGTCGGATCAGAATCAGAAGGCGGCCGAGCAGGACCTCCAGGAATTTTCCGATTCGATGAAGGATATTCAGAAATCAATGCTTGACAAGCAGATGAAGCAGGTCGTCAATGAGTTCCGCAAAGAGATTCAGAATATGGTGGAACTTTCCAAACGGCAGGAGTCACTCAAGGAGAACACCCGAAACCTCGATCCTAATTCGCAGAGGTTCAGAAGCAACACCGAAGAACAAAGCGACCTGATGAATGATCTCTCGAATGTGGCAAATGCCCTGGGGGACCTCGGCAAGAAGACGTTTGCCGTGACTCCGGAAATGGGCCGCGAGCTGGGTAACGGGCTGCACGAGATGAGTGATGCAATGCAGAATATGGAGAACCGCAACCCGTCGGGCTCATCCGGAAAACAGAGCGAAGCCATGAGCTCGCTGAACCGTGCCACGATGATGATGCAGAACTCGCTGAACAGCATGATGCAAAGCGGAAACTCAGGTATGGGAATGGCGGGATTGATGGGACAACTGGGCCAGATGGCGGGGCAGCAGGGAGAAATCAATAACGGAACGCAGGGCGCCATGGGACAGGGGGAAGGTCTCACACCGCAGCAACAGGCGACATATCAGCGGCTCGCATCTCAGCAGGCGGGGCTGCAGAAATCTCTGAAGCAACTTTCCGAGGAGGCAAAGAATGCAGGCGAATACAGCAAGCTTCTCGGAGATCTCGATCAAATTGCTCAGGAGATGCAGGAGGTGCAGACCGATCTCGAACAGGGAAACGTCAATCCCAATACGGTGAAAAAAGAGGACCATATTCGTTCCAGACTTCTCGACTCACAGCAATCAATGCGTGAGCGCGATTATGAGAAGCGCAGAACCTCTGAGTCGGGAAAAAATCTTCTGGGAGCGACCCCCGCCGAGCTCAATCCTGCAACGCAGGAGGGAAAGGACAAATTGCGCCAGGAACTTCTGAAGATGCTGGAACAGAAATACTCCAAGGATTACGAGGATCTCATCCGGAAATACTTCGACGAGCTGGAAAAAGAGACCATCCCGCAGTAGGGTTTAAAAGATCGTCTTCCCTATTGCACATTCCCCGCAACGCTCTTCCAAACAAAACATCTTGTAGAGTTGTATCATCCCCTGTTGTGTCAGTACGGAACCGATCCGGAAACGGTTGCGGACGAGTTGCTCCTGCATTGCAATCGTAATGGAGTTTTCGGCAAACGGCGGACAGGATGCTGCAAGCGCCAATGCTTCCTGCCGGACACTCTTGTCCCGGAACACTCTGCCATACAGGAGACATATCGGAATCACAACATTGATCAGGATATCCTGCGCTCGCGAATCGCCGACGAGCGTTTTGACCCACCGATGCGCAGGTTCTCCGAAGCGGTAGTGCGAAGACCAGAACCCGTCGGCGGGAACGACGAATAATCGTTTCAGGTTTCTCACCTTTTCATGGGGTGGGACACCTGCCTGCTTGACCTCCCGGATGATGGACTTGAATGTACTGGAATCGATAAGCTGAGGAAGGAGCCGCGCCGCCCCGGCAAGACGAATGGTTGGAAAATTCTCCGGCCGCAGCCGGAAGAACTGCCAGTCGGAGGAGCTCAGCCGTTCATGGCGATATGCCGGTTGTGTTCTTTTCCAGAGAGATCGCATGCGCCGGATCTCCTTTCTGCTTTGCGGCTCGGTCAGTCCTCGCACGGCGGGAAGAAGTCCTGCTACGCCGAACAGCAACGCCTCGACGTGAGCAGATGGCTCTCCTGCCAGAATGTTCTCGCCGAGAATGCGCTGTATTGAATCGAGAGTTACACTCCTCGCAAGGAGGAGAAACGATTGCTGGTTCTTGGAATACCCGAGAGCTTCCATCACTCCTTCATAAAGTACCTGATTCCAGAGGGAAGGATTGCATACCTCGTGAGCGGAAACCGACGTGGCGGGAGGAGGGAGTTCATCAGGTTGGAGTCCGAACGGAATTTCTTCGTAACGGCTGGACGGTTCGTAGATGTGCAGCTCGCTCTGCTTCAGAATCTCATGAAGACGTTCGTCGAACCTCCGGACTTTCAGCTCGAATCGTTCCACCGCAAGCTTTTCAATCCAGGTTTCGATGAGCGAACTGTCGGCACGGGTATTCATGCCGATGCACCTGATGGTTTCCCGGCAATCCTCTTTATCTTGGGGATCCGGCTCCGATGCAACATGCCAGGAGGGAGAAAGGTAGGTCTCCAGCGCAAGCACCGGTACGGAACGGGAGCTCTCAGTGGCGGAGTATTCGACCTCTGATCCGGTGCGAAGTACGACATGCAGGATCACGCGATTATACTTGATATCCTTGTGGTGCCGATGCGATTTCCACTCTTCCTCGGTCCGGTGAATTTCGATGCTGCCGCGGTAGAGCCGGCCTCCGATCCGAATCTGCGCATCCGAAAAATCGGGGCCTCCGTTGTGATTCGGTATTCCCGGCGATAGAATTTCAAGCGATCGCCCGTCCATTGTTTGAAGCCGGGTTGTGGAAAAATTCTGATCCTTCCAGAGTTGCCGGAGAAGTCGCTCCGGCACGTGAGTCCGAGATTGGTCTGACATGAAATCCTCCCTTTGATGTGACGGTGTTACCGGTTATCGATAGTACTTCTCCCTGAACTTGTTGATCTCGTCGCGGTACTTCATCGCGATTCTGCGCGCCTGTTCTGCGAAGTCATCGCCCGACGATCCGTAAATGATCGCTCGTCCGATATTGATGACAGCAAGCTCTCCGCGTACGTCGCATCCGTATCGGACAGAAGCCTCAAGATTCCCCTTTTGCGCGCCGATGCCGGGGATCAAAATCGGCATGGATGGGGCGAGCTTCCTGATCTGCCGCAATTCTTTCGGCCGGGTTGCTCCGGCCACGAGTCCGATGTTTCCCTTCGTATTCCATCGCTTCGCCGTTTCAACGACACGGGCATAGAGCGGCTTTCCTTTCACATTCAGATATTGAAAATCCTTTGCACCCTTGTTGGAAGTCAGGGCAACGACAAACGCGCATTGGTCCCTTCGTTTGATAAACGGTTCGATGGAATCTCTGCCCATGTACGGGTTGACGGTGGTCGCGGCGAATTCCCAGTCGAAGCAGAGAGAATGTGCCTGGTGCTCCGCCGACGTTGAGATGTCTCCGCGCTTTCCGTCCCCGATCGAAATAATGTCGTCCGGTATTCGTGCGAGTGTCCGATGGATCGTATACCAGCCGTGCTCGCCGACGGACTCATAGAACGCAATGTTGAGTTTGTACGCGCAAACCAGATCCTTTGTCGCATCGATAATCCGCCGGTTGAACTCGTACTGCGGGTTTTCCCATCGATACAGCGATTCGGGAATTTTTGTCGGGTCGGTATCCAGCCCGATGCAAAGAAGCGAGTTGTTCTTTCGTTGAATGTGCCGGAGCCGCTGGAGAAAATTCATTGCATGATAACCCTGGGTTGAAACATTTCCGGTCCTATGAAAAATTCTTCCACATCATGGATTCCACCGGCATGATCGTGCGTTTATTGTATTTTGCGTTTTTCTTTCTCGAGTATGGAACATCAACCTCTCCTTCAACGGTGAAGTAGATGAGCTGGCCGATCGGCATCCCGGTATAAATGCGAACCGGCTGCCGCACCGAAATCTCCAGCGTCCACGTGTTGCAGAAGCCGATATCTCCCTTTCCGGCTGTGGCGTGAATATCGATTCCGAGGCGGCCGATACTGCTCTTTCCCTCCAGAAACGGTACATGCTTATGCGTTTCAGTGTATTCGTGCGTCACGCCAAGATAGAGCTTGCTCGGAACCAGGATGAGGCCATCCTTTGGTATGCGAAAATAGTGGACACGATTGTGTTTCCTGGCGTCAAGGATTTCGTCGTCGTACAATGCCAGCCACTGGCCAAGATGGACGTCGTAAGAATTCGACCCCAGATATTTTCGCTGAAACGGTTTAATGATGATCGTCTTCCGTTTCATCTCGGCGAGAATCTGTTTGTCCGATAAAATCATCCGTGAAGAACGCGTCAAGTGAGAGGATTGAAAAAACGCATCCCTAATCTACAAAAAATTGCCGGAGATGCAAACATAACTCCCGGGATTTACTTCAATAAAATGATCTTTTCCGTTTGAGAAAACATGCCCGCCCGCAACGCGACAAAATAGACACCGCTGGCGGATCGCGAGCCATCCCAAACGGCTTCATGGGATCCTGCTTCCAGCCGGCCGTTGACCAGCGTTGAAATTTCACTTCCCCTGGAATCATAGATCCGGAGTGTTACGGTTGCAGATTGATCCAGGTTGAACCGTATCCTCGTGGTCGGATTAAATGGGTTCGGATAATTCTGTTCGAGCGTAATTTCATGCGGGAGAACCCATCTGTTCTGATGGACTCCCAAGGCAATGGAAAGAGAATTTACCCACGCGGTATACCAGAGACAGGCAAGATCGACTGTCGCCTTCTGAAAGATCTGTTGTGTGAACGGGCCGGTCATCGACCAGAGTGCTGAATAATACGTGCCGGGAGCACTCCCGCTCCCATTCCAGCCGGATGCAGTTTTCGCATACGTATCCGCTGCCATGATGGAATCGACAAACGTATTGGAAACATAGATGTAGTCGAAAACGAAATCGAGCACGGAATCGACATAATGAATTGAATCGGGATGGACGGTCAGGAGTGCCTGGTACGTATTGATCATCGAGGACTCGTACCGGGAATGCACACCGTTATTTCCCGTAAACTGTCCATCATAGTTCGCGGTGCAGTGAAGCGGCTGGTGGGCGTCGGCAACGTAATGGCCGAGATCGGCCATGGTTTGCAATGCGCTTGCACTGTCGCCGCGTGCCAGCTGTTGCCCGAGGGAGTCGACGTACCAGACCGTTGTCCACGGAAGCGTCCCGTTTTGTTTGACCGTCTGCCAACCATAGAGCGCGATGAGCGTATTCAGATCACGCGGCATCGTCAGATAATTTGGGTAGGCATCGATATCGAGAAAGTGCCTCGGGGATTCCGCGTAAAAGGATGTGTCGCCGGAAACCTTTCGGTTATCCGCATCGCTGGCATGCGCCTGCAGAAATAAGCTGTCCGCCTTGAGTGCGCTCATGGAGGGCGGCAGATGCATCACTGCCTTCAGATTAATGATGCGATGGCCGGTTGCACCCCAGGCATAGACCACCGCTACAGTTATCAAAATAAGTGTGAGAAACAGCCCCGAAGCCAGCACGGTTCGTTTCCATCGATTCCGGATATTCAATTTCATATTTGAAGTTCTCTCCAATGCCTCGCATAGGTGATGAGTGTTTGATCAACCATTGCGTGAATTGAACCGTGTTCGAAAGTCCCATGCTTCAAACGTTTTCCCGCCGGGATCCCGGTAAGAAGTTCTATTCCCTGGTCAATAGTCGTGATAGCGTAAATGTGAAATTTTCCTTTCTCGACGGCTTCCAGCACATCGTGCCTGAGCATAAGATCGCTTTGATTCTGCTGAGGGATCAGGACACCCTGGTTACCGGTGAGTCCGCCGATATTACAAATGTCGAAGAATCCCTCGATCTTTTGATTAACGCCACCGATCGGCTGAATCTCTCCGTTCTGATTGACCGAACCTGTCACGGCGATGTCCTGCCGGATCGGAACGCCGGAGAGCGATGAAAGAATCGCGTAGATCTCGGTCGATGAGGCGCTGTCGCCGTCGACGCCGCCGTAGTTTTGTTCGAAGGTGATGCTTGCCTGCATCGCCAGCGGTCTGTTCTGGGCATACATGCCGTGGAAGTATCCGCCGATGATGAGAACTCCTTTATTGTGTGTCGGGCCGCTGAGACCGGATTCCCGCTCGATATTGATGATGCCTTCCCTCCCAATGGAAGTCTTTGCCGTGATGCGGGACGGAATGCCAAACATGTGTTCGTGTGTGTCAAGAACGGAGAGTCCATTCACCTGACCGACCACACTCCCGGTGGTATCGATCATGATCTTCCCTTCGGCAATCATCTCCTTCAGTTTTGATTCCAGAAGATTGATACGTTCGATCCGGTGTGCAATGGCGTGCAGAACGGATTTTTCAGAGACAACTTTCCTTTTCTGTTTGATTGCCCAGAAATTCGACTCCCGGACCAGGTCGGCGATGAGATTGAACCGGGTGGAAAGTTTGTTCTGCTGGCCGGAGAGTCGCACCCCATACTCGACAACTGCCGCAAGTGCAGACCTGTCGAATGGCTGCAGTTTCTCATCTTCGCAGATCATTTTCACGAAATGAACATACCTGTCGATCTGTTTTGACCCTTTGGGCATTTCTGTATCAAAATCAGCCCGGACCTTAAAAATCTTCTTGAAGTCATCATCCTGATCGTAAAGGAGGGAATAAATTTCCGCATCACCGAGCATGACGACTTTGACATCGATCTCGATCGGTTCGGGTTTGAATGCGGAGGCCGCACCGAAGACGCCTGATTCTACTGCCTGAATCTCGAGTAGACCGTTGCGGAGTGTTCGTTTGAGAGTTTGCCACACGCCGGGCTCGATGATCGTGTCGAGCGCGTTGAGTACAAGATACCCGCCGTCTGCCCGTAGGAGAGACCCTGCCTTGATCATGGTGAAGTCCGTACGCCAGATACCGTTGCGGTCGACTTCGCGTTCAATTGTGCCGAAGATATTCTTGTAGCGGGGGTTCGTCTCGATGACGATCGGAACGGATTTGGATTCGGAATTATCGATTATGACATTGACCTTGAATTCCAGGAAGGAGTCAACTTCGGCTGCTTGCATCGGAGGAAGGCCGGGAAGCGGAGGAGGCGATTCATCCTGCGGACGGAACCGGTTCAAGTCGCCCATGATGTTTTCCTGCACTTCGTCGAGATAGTGGTGAATTTTTTCATCGGTGTACTTTTCCCGGATATCGTCGATCGAGCTCTTCACGACCGGAAGAACGAAATGTTCGGACAGTTCGTTAAAGGAGTCTTTTGCCCTGCGCTCGATATTCCGCAGCTCTCGCATGACGAGTTCCATCTGGCCCTCGAGAACCTGCCTGTCGCTTGCCATCTTTTCAACCTGTTCCTTCGTGACTTTGCCGTCCTTCACGAACTGGTCGATCTGTTCAAAACTGACCGGTTGGCCGTCGACCACCGGGCTGATGTCGGGATGCATCGAGCTCCCGACCTGCACCTGCACCACCTCGAATCCCCGCTCTTTCACCTTGCCCTCGAAGTCTTTCAGCACGCTTCGCTGACGTTCCTGAAACAACTCCAGTTGTCGCTTGCGTGCGTCCTTGAATCGTTTGCTTTCAAACGTCGCCGGGATATTTTTCAGGAGATCTTCGATGCACGTGTCCATGTCTTCACTGAACGCATTTCCCTGCCCTGCCGGCAGGGTGATAAGAATGGGCTGGTCATTGTTCCGGAAATTGTGGAGGTAACAACGGTCCCGGCAGGCGACCGCTTTCTTCTGAAACTCAGCGAGAAGCTTCTTGATGGTGGTCATGCGGCCGGTCCCGGAAAATCCGGTGACGAAGACGTTGTAGCCGGGATGTTTCATCTCGAGGCCAAGGTGAAGCGCGCTGAGAGCGCGTTCCTGCCCGATGATTTCCTTCCGGATCGGCACCTCATCGGTCGAAGCGACCTTCAGGTCTTTCGGATTGCATCTCCAGCGGAGTTGTGAGACCGTTAGTTCATGGGGATGTCGTTTGTTTGGCATACAGGAGATTAAAATAATGAATTTCGTTGAAAATAGTCAGGGTGCCGAAGGTACCCGGCACCACAATGATTCATAGGCCGAGCTTGTGAAGGAGATGATTCCATTTTCCCGCAAATCCAAGCTGATAGCCGTGTGTGCCGGCGGTTCCACGCCCTTCGTGGTGAACGTAATCTTCCACCGGGAAGTTCAGCAACTGGTATCCCTGTTGAACTGCCCCAGTCATATTTGCAAGGCACGGGGATCCATGCCGGTTGAAGGGAGGGAAAAGGAAATAAATCTTCCGTTTGATCATCATACAGAGCGGACGGATATACGGTACCCCTCTCGACTCGTCGTCGACATCAAAACCGCGTTTGTCAAGGAATATCTTCTTTCCGATCGCATAATTCAGAGGTGCGCCATTCAACTCATCGATCATGCGTTCAATGAATCCGCCCCTTAAAACTTCGCAGTCCGAATCGAGGAAGAGAAGGAAAGGGTTCTGCAGCGACCGCAAAGCGAGATCCATCGCGGGACCGTGGTGGAGATTGGATCGATGGGTGACGAGCTCGGTATGATACGGATTGTTTCTCCGCAGCCGTCGGAGGGCTTCGAGGCATTTGTCGCTCGAACCATTATCGACGAGGAGAAGATGCACGTTGGTATAATGCCGGCGGAACGAGTTCACGGCCCGTTCGGTGAGCTCCGGCGTATTATAGTTAACGATAATCGCGGTGACAGGGAGTGGTGATGCTACGCCGTCCATGGGCTCTTGTCCCGACCTTCAACAATCACGGTGCTGCTCTACGCCTCTACGGGTTTCTCGAGCTTCTCGAGTAATTCATGTTCTACGTACGTCACCGTTTCAGCCAGTGCCGAGGTGAATTTCTCAAAATCCTCCTTATAGAGGAACAGCTTGTGTTTCTCATACGTCTCGCCCTCCATCCGGCGGCTTTCGGTGATGACGATATAAAAATCCTTGGCGGATTTCGTCGCCTTGACATCGAAGAAATAGGTTCGCTTGCCCGCCCGGATTCGTCTTGAAAAGAGATTATGTTGAGATGTATCTGTCGTTTCCATGGTCGTACTTCCTTTACTAATCGTGAGTACTGGTTTATTCGAACTTCCGTTAATCCAAGAAAACCCTTGTTCCCTTCACTCCATGTTACTTGCGAATGACCGCGACTTTTCCGGTCGCAACGCTCGTGCCGTTTTGTATGTACGCCACGACGAGATAGATGCCGGTGGCAACGAGGTCGCCCCGATCGTTTCTGCCGTCCCAGGACCCGATTCTCCCGCCGGGGGTTGTCAGCTGGCGGACCAGCGATCCGTCAATCGACAGGATCTTGAGTGATGAACTTTCGATCAGGCCGTCGATGCGAAGCGGTTGAGCGGCGGGCAGATAAAAGGGATTCGGTGCGAACGAGAGATTGTCGTACGTCTGGTTCGCTGTTATGGCGGAGGTCGTAAGACTCGACAATCCTTTTTCCGTCCCAAAATATACTGTCCCGGTATTCTGGTCCATCGCGATCGACAAAACGTTATCATCGAGAAGCTGGCCTCCCGTGTTCTCGAACGTGTACTGATTGAGAATGGAAGTACCGTCCGAAGACATCAGGTAGACGCCGGATTTTGTTCCGACCCATTTGTTGTTGATCGGGTCGACGACAATTGACTGAATAACCTGATCCTGCAGGGGATAGTAGGATGCTATACTTGCGGCTGGATTGCTCGGATCAAAAATAATGTTGATCCCCTGATCCGTCCCGGCCCAGATTTGCCCGTCATGGTCGAGGGCAATCGAGAACACGCTGTTGCTTGTGAGTCCGCTCGATTGGGAGATCACTCCCCATCCGTTCGTCGTTCCGGGAAGTGCATACGTCTCGTTGTAAAAATTGAAACCGTATGCCGTTTCCGTTTCGAACGGGGAGAAATTGGAAAACCACTTCGTATTGTTCTGGTCAACGACAACATTGGTGAAAATGCGGTTGGGATTCCGCATCTGCAGTTTCACGGTGTATCTGAGGGAAGAATCAGGGTAGAACAACACCGCCGCAGTGCTGTCCTTGGCGGTACGGTTGGTAATCCAGGTCACCCCGTTGCTATCGACGCCAACTCCGCCGACCACGACGAATTGAGAATCAGACGTGGGGGAAGTGGGCTCTATGGTGAGCGGAATTCCGCTTGCGTGATTGAAGAGACGGACCACTCTTCCCGTATCATCCAGGAGAGCCACACCGCGGCCCGCACTGCTGACCCATTTCGAGTTGCCCCTTCCAATGCTGACGACGTAATAGTTGTTGGTGAGCAATGCCGGATTCGATTGGACGGTATATGATTTCCACGTGCGGCCGTCGAAGCTCATGAAGCCGTTGCCGTTTCCGGTTCCTGTGCCGGCCCAGACCACGCCGCGATTATCAACGGCGATGCCGACGAAATTATTGGATGCGGGTCCCGGCGGAGCTTCAGAAATCCACTGCGAACTCTCCTGGACAAGGATGCCGGTGCTGATGGTTCCAATGACTGTCTGACTTCCAAGGGCCGTAAACGTACTTGTCGAGCCGGCGTTGATCGATATCTGTGTGAACTGGCCATTGTTGTAGGTCCAAAGCTCGTTGGGTGTTATCCCCGTGAGACCGGATGAAGAGCTTGTCGGGAGAAGATCAACGATCTGCATCCCGGAGGAATTTGGGGCGAGCGTCCAGCCGGTTCCATCGAAGTAAACGAGTCCGCTTTGACATCCCGCGTAAAGCGTGTCATGAAGAACCGCAAATCCCGTGACGCCGGTAAGCTGTAGCTGAATGGTCGGGGAAACACTGAAGGCCTGAAAGCTCTGCCACGAATCGGGCGACAACGGGTTCGGGTTGCCGACGGGTGTTGATGCGATGCCGGATTGTGTTGCCACCCAGATACTTCCGTTCCACACTGTGAGCGCGAGCGCGCCCCCGACAATTTGATTTGCACCGGAGCCGAAATGGGAAAACGTGGAGAGAAATTCCATGCGGGAGACCGAGAATACGGACACGCCGATATCAGAAAGGATGAAAAGTGTATCGCCGAAGATCTCGAGGCGATGAATCCTCTTTTGCGGATCGGGTCTGTTGGCGATATCGCTGATGTATGTCCATGACGATGCGGCCGGATTGAGGCGATGGAGAAACCCATTCGACGCACCGATCCAGACGTTGCCGAGAGAGTCCGTGCTGACGGCGGTGAGGTCAATGGTCTTCAATCCTTCGGAAGTCGTGTACTGCCGGAAGGTATTGTCGGCGGGACGATAGGAAAACAGACCCCCGCTTGTTGCCGCCCAGATGCCGGTGCCGGCCACGGCGACGCTTCTGACTTCTCGTTTCGAAGTAAAGGATTTCCACTGGCCACCGGTTGCAGCCGGAGGGATCGACAGGAGGAGCAAGAGAGCAACAAATGAATTTACGCGCGGCACACCAATCTCATCCCGAATCTAGTCTTTTTTTCTCCTGGAGAGTTTCTTCTGGAGGTCGGACAACTCAATTGCCGCAAGGGCGGCATCCCATCCTTTGTTTCCGCCCTTTGCGCCTGCACGGTCGATGGCCTGCTCGAGAGAATCCGTTGTGAGGACTCCAAAGATAACGGGCATATGAAATTCCAGTGCGACACGGCCGACGCCGATACTCACAGCATTTGCTATATATTCAAAGTGCGGGGTTTCACCGCGGATGATGCAGCCAAGGCAGATGATTGCATCGTGGCCTCTCTGCTGAGCAAGCTGTTGTGCGGTCTGTGGTATCTCGAAGGCGCCCGGACAATACACAATATCGATTGCCTTGTCGCGCGCACCGTGCTTACGGAGGCATTCCAATGCCGCGTCGAGCAGTCGTTTTGTAATAAACTCGTTGAAGCGACTGACCACAACACCGAACCGATACGGTGAGGCGGAGAAGCTTCCCTCGATCACCATACAGCAACCTAATCTAACGTGGGGAGATGAATTCTAATTTGAGAACAATCGGTGGCGCATAACGTCCACTGTGGCGGTGGGTATGCAGAATTGTCCGAGCAGTCCATCGTCGTTTTTCGGGCCCCCGTGAAAATCGGAGCCGCCGCTTTCGAGCAGGCAATATTCGCTGACAATTCCCCGGTAGTACCGCACAAGTTCCGGCGAATGTGCCGGGTGAACGACCTCGATGCCGTCCAGGCCGGCTTTGATGAGTTGAAGTAACAATTCTTCGGGGACAGATTTCCCCGGATGAGCAAGAAACGAAAGTCCGCCGGCGTCGGAAATTAGTCGAACCGTGGCTTCAGGTGTAAACGAAGCCTTCCGCTCATAGGCCGGCTTTCCGTCTCCGATGTATTTTCGGAACGCTTGCTGATAATCTTCGGCGTGTCCTCCATTCACGAGAGCGTTCGCAATGTGCGGTCGGCCCACCGAGTCCCCGCTCACGTTGGCAAGAACCGATTCCATGCTGAGCGGAATATTCATCTTGTTCAGCTTGTTCACAATGCGCTCAGCCCGGCGCAGGCGCTCTTCACGAAATTCAGCGAGAGAATCGAGAAGGACCTTGTTCCGATGGTCCATGAAGTATCCCAAAATGTGGATTTCGCGATTGTCGAGGGTGGTGCTCAACTCCATTCCAGGTATCACCTCGATGTCCAGCTCTCGGCCAATGGAAATGGCATCTTCCAATCCGCTGACACTGTCATGATCGGTGATACTGATGACCTGCAATCCAGCTTCCTTTACTCTCGCCAACAACTCGTAGGGGGAAAAAACCCCATCGGAGTATGTTGTATGCATGTGAAGATCTGCTTTTCCGTCCACTCAACCCTCCCGGGTCGTAAAGTTTCGAAGAACAACAGTTTCTGAAATTGAACCGATTATACGAAAAGACTCTTGAACTTCTCGTAATCGTTGATGATCAATTTGTTCCCACGAAGTTCCAGGTGTCCCTTCTTGATGAAGGTGTGGACGACGCGTGAAATGGTCTCGCGCGAAGTTCCGGCCATATTTGCCAAATCCTGCTGCAAGGGAAGCTCATCGATTTCCACGCGCCCCTTCCGGATCGTGCCGATGTCGTCCGCAAGCTGGAGTATCACATTGGCAACCCTGCCTGCCGCATCCTTCAGGGACAAGCTCTTGATTTGCGCGTCTGCCTTGCGCAAACGCATGGTCAATTCTTTGAGAAGCGAAATCGCCACGGTCGGGACATCTTCCATAAGTTTAAGGAAATCCCGGCGATGGATCATGAATAACTCCGCCTTGGTGATAGCTACGACGCTTGCCGACCGCGCAAGGCCGTCAAGAATTGACATCTCGCCAAAGAAATCGTTTTCACCGAGGATTGAGAGAATGACCTCCCGGCCGTCATCATCAGTGCGAACAATTTTTACTTTTCCGGAAATAATGACGAAAAGCGCTGCGCCGGTCTCCTCCTCAAGGAGGATAATGCTCCCCTTCTTGTACTTCTTCCTGACGCCGACGCGGACGATCTTCGCAAGTTCCGTTGCCTCGATGTCCGCAAAAAACGGAACATTGCGAATAAACTCCATGGCCTCGCCGAGATCCGATGAAAGCGGCTTTGGGGAATCGCTTGGAAGATTCATACACAAGCCAGATTTGTTGTCAGGGAATTAGACTTGACCGTTCAAAAGGCCAAATTTTCATTCAATATACATGTGATGGGGCTTAAAGTCAAGTCATTCTGTGACAGCCCAAATTGCGCTAATGCCTGAAAAGTAAATAAGTAAGCGCCATCAGGCCGACCTGGCTGGCGGCGAAGGAGATTCCGGAAATGAGATCATACCGATGAACGGTATCCAGGGTGCCGACATCTCCATTCTGGCGGTAATCGCCATAGAAACTGTCAGACTTGATCTTGAAATATGCCGCTACAGCACCGGTGATGACCGTTGCACTTCCAACAACGAGAAGGGGCATCGAATTTTTCGATTCTTCCTGCGAAAGGTACGGCGAACTCCCCGGAATTGCCGGAAAAAGAGGTGAGAGAACTGCATGAAGCTCATTTGATTCGGTCGGAACTGGTGCCGTAAGCGGTGCAAAACCATCATGTTCGAGCTCCACGGCTTCACCGGCCATCTCTCGTTCGATGGACAATGGCGTTGTTCCCATGATCGAATCACGAGATCGTACTGATGCTCCGTACGGTTCGGTGGTGATATGCAACAGGCGGGGAAATCGCACCGTTCGATGAATAAAGGCATGCGCCGTAACTTCCAGTGATTCTTCGATTACAGGATGATACCAGCTTGTGGAATCCTGATCGACGAAACGAAGCAGATGTTTCCCGGGGCCAACCGGGAACGGGCGAAGCGGTGTCGTTCCGACTTCCGTACTGTCAATGATCACCCTCGTGCCGGTGGTCGCCGATTCGATTGCAAGAATTGACGCCGACGAATCCGCCGGAGTCTGAAGAGACGTCTGGCCCGCCGAGCGAAAGGTGATTCCAAAAGTCAGGACAGCCACGGCCAGAACGAATATGCCCCGTAAGTTCTTCATGGTGCAACCGTGTGTCTCATTCCGACAATAGACCGATCTTCCGTAAAGATCATCAGCGTGGTGTCCGCGATAGCGGGCATCGACTTCATCCGGCCCTCTGCGGTGTACTGCCATACAACTTCACCCGTTTCGGTATTCACTGCGTAGAGTTTCTTGTCCATGCATCCCACGTAGACGACTGAGCCGGAGAGAAGGGGAGTGGAATTCAGAATGCTGCCGACAGAAGTCTTCCAGATAACAGCACCGGTCTCAGCATCGAGACAATACAATACTCCGCCGACAGTCCCAACATAGACAAATCGCTCATTCACTCCCTGCGACCCATAGATTTTCGCGCCGAGAGGCGTTGACCAGAGAAGCCGGCCCGTTGTGAGGTCAAATGCGTACATGCTGCTATCGAGTGATCCCACAAACACTCTGCCGGCTGCAACAGATGGAGTTGCGAGAATTGCTGAGCGGGCCGCAGCTTTCCATCGTAAGGAACCATCCGAACAGCTTACCGCAAACAGGCCTCCGCCGTCACTGCCGAAGACAATCAGGTTTCCGTCGGAAGCCGGGGAAGAATGGATGAGTGTTGTCCGCGATCCGGCAGGCAAAGCATACGACCACTCGATCGAACCGGTTGTCTTCTCAATGCAGTTGAGCGTTCCGGTTAATGTCGTAACGTAGAGATGATTGTTCATGAGCAATGGTGAGGATTCGATATCACCCAGTGCGGCTTTCCAGAGAATTGCGCCGGTGTGCAGGTTATAGGCAATCATGCTCGGATCGTCGTGGGCAAGAACGAGGAAAAGCATGTCCCCGTCAACGACCGGGGTGCCCACGAGTGCACTCCCAAAGCGCTTGTTTCCGAGATCCTTACCATCCTGAACACGGACTGCGTGAATTTCTCCGTGAAGATTGCCGACAAAGAGATGGTTGTCTGTGATGACGCCGGGGGATTCCGCGAGCCCGGCGCCGGCATCGGTCTGCCAGACGACGGTTAACGGAGGATCGACACCTTCCTTTGCGGTGTTGGTCCGGCCGATGTCTCCGCCGCTCATGATCCAATCCGTTTGTCTCGTTGTGAGATGTTCAGATAACTTCAGGCCGCCACATCCCGAGCAGAGTACGATTGCCGTTGCAAAAGCGAACTGCCTGTATCGGTTTCTCAAAAGTCCCATCCGAAGAAGAACTGATTAAAGAGTCCGGTCTGAAAATTGTGGAAATTATTCTCGATACGCTTACCGATATCGTACCGCAGAACCAGGTATCCCCCCAGATTCAACCTGGCCCCTGCGCCGACGCTTCCGAGTGTTTCCGTGTATTGCTCGTTCCAGGCGTTTCCTGCATCAAAGAAGAGAGCACCTCGTATACCGGAAAAAGCTAATCCGCCGAAGGGAAATTTCAAACCCAGAATATCGATCAACGGAAACCGTAATTCATTGCTTACGAGCCACAGCTTTTCTCCGCGCAGAGACCACCGATCGTAGCCGCGCAGGTCCCAGCTGCCGCCCATGAAGAATAGCCGCGCTTCCGTCCCTTCATTATAAAAGAGCCAGAGACGCACCGCGTATGCCGACCGATCGGCAATGCGAAAATATTGCCGGTAATCGAAGATCACGCTGTAATAGTTTGCATTGGAGTACTGGACATCAGAAGTATAGGCGAGTGTGACGTTAAATCTGCTGCCGTCGATCGGGCCGCTCGGCCCCCAGAGAGAATTATCATGCGTAAACGAGAGGGAGTTGGAGATGAAGAGTGCGTGCCGGGAGTCATCGATGTTGTTTTGATCGGGATTCCCGACGGCGAACGACGTCGTTGCCTCCTTCTCGGAATTACTTACGCTTGTGAGTAACCCCACGCGCTCGAACTTTGAAAGCGGATAGCTTAAGGTGAAATAACCGCCGAAGACGCGTTCAAAGAAATATTCGTCGGGATCGGTGAGATCATACCGCGGTCCGCTGAACCGATAGACACCGTAGGCATAATTTGTACGCTGACCCAGCGAAGTGCGGGAAATCGCAACATTAAAGCTCGAAAGAAACTCGCTCGAAGTCTGTGCCGTGTTGAAAAGAAGGAAATCGTACTCTTCGTTTCCCAGTAAATCGCTCAGTGCCACAAACGCACCTCCCTGCGTGCCGAAGACCGGATCGGTGGAGATTTCACTCTGTGCAATGTCGAGACTGTATTCTCCCGTGTACCGCAGTGATTTTTCTTCTGTCGTTCCTGCCACCGAGCGGGGAACCCACGCTGCCTGGGTAAACGGAATGTGGACCGGTCGTATGTCGCCCGAAGAATCGTAGGCGGCAAAGACGTTTTCAACCGATCGAATCTGGAATGAAGATTTTTCAAACGCAACGAGCACGAGACTGCTGTCTGCCCAGGCAGGATCGAAAGCCGCCGAGATGAAATGCGTTACTCTCCGCATTTCGTGGATGACGGAAAGTGAATCGAGCTTTGCCATCCAGACATTCTGCGTGTTGCCGATGTCGCAGAGGAACAACAGCGCCGAGCCGTCCGCCGAGAATTCCGGAGAGGTGTAACTATCCCCGCCATAGGTGAGATACCGGATGTCGTGAGATTGCAGATCGTAGAGGAACAGATTGTACGAGCCGTGCTCTCCGAAGGGAGTTCGGTCCGAACTGAAAACGATATACTTTCCCGTCGGTGACCACACCGGATCGCGGTCGGCATAAATGTCATTGGTCAGGCGGCTCAGGCGCTCGTCAACCGTGTTCCAGAGATAGAGATCCTGCAGGCCGGACTTGCCGACCGCGGAAAATACGAGTTGAGTTCCGTCCGGCGACCA
>Ga0335082_10002325_pt1 | contig 20445 bp, 20 predicted proteins | sample Lox_Sample_41_FD_206718 | JGI IMG/M metagenome (GOLD analysis project Ga0335082, IMG submission 206718) | Soil microbial communities from Loxahatchee National Wildlife Refuge, Florida, United States - Lox_Sample_4.1 | ecosystem: Environmental > Terrestrial > Soil > Wetlands | place: USA...
GATGACGATCTGGTTCTTTGAGGAGAGAGTTGCTTCAGCCATGCTTTACATTTTAGCAGAAAGTAAAGCGATCGCGAATCATTTCGCGTTCAGTGTGCAAATATTAAGAAATTGTGGAAGTTGCGGTGGAGGCGACGCAGACCCACTTTCCTTTTTTTCGCGCCCAGGTGTCAATAAAACGGCAGCGACGATGAAAGGCGTGGCCATCTTCTAACCCGGTTTCATCATAAATTCCAATCACAATGGCCACCGTAGCAGATACTCTCACTGTCATTGAATCCGGGACGATTTTATTGATGGTGTGGTGCGCGTCATGCAAGCTTGCCAAGTAGGCAGCCTTTGTCAAAAGCATTCCATTCTGATCCACCCACATCAGTCCCTCGTCCAATAGAGCGTTGAGGGACGCAGTATCTTTCTGTTGCTGGGCGGAGAATTTGGAGCGCTCCAAGCCAACCAGTGTGGTTATGATGTCCTCGTCTCGGTCGGGAGCACTATTCGCGGCAAACAACTGGGATGCGCACAGAAGGCCTATCAGAAGAGCGCAGATTCTGGTAGGAGCAAGTAGAGTATTCATCGCTTGATGGGTGTGGTCATGCTCGACACGCAGATCCAGCCATCCCCTCGGGCGATCCAGGTATCAACATAACGGCCGGATCGCTGGTATGGTTTTCCGTTTTCAACGCCCTTCAAGTGCAAGATGCCGGTTGCGATGACGACATTTCCGTGAGTACGGGCGACCGAGGAGTCGACAACAATATCGACCGCGCTAACGGCTTTGGTGTCGGCGAGAACCTCGGCTTTGGTCATCAGTCGGCCATCGATGTGCACGTAAGCAATTGAGTCGTCGAAAAGGGACTCCAATGCTTTGATGTCGCGGAATTGGGCAGCTTCTCCCCACAGACGTTCCAAGGCCAGAACCTTGGATTCAGCTTCGTTTCGCGATTGCGCCTGATTGGGGCAAGTCGCGAGCGTCAGAATCAGCAATGCAATGATTGTTCGCATGGCGCGTAGAGTCGAACAATCTGTCTATCGGCGGAGATGAGATTTCCTTGAGTGGAGTTCTCTACAAGGCTGCGGCAAATGCGCACTTAGCGCAGCCAGTCTTCTAGTTCGATTCCCTTGTCGGTTTTTTCGTCGCGGTACTTCACGATTACTGGGGTGTAGAGGGAGAGGTTCCACTCTTCTGTTTTGGAGGGAGCTTTGCCTTTTTTCACGGCGCGGGAGCCTGGGACTACTACTGCGTTCTCTGGGACTTCTAGCGGGACTTCTGGGGTGGGGCGGTAGACTTCGCCTTTCACCAGGTCATACAGCGGAGTCGAGCGAGTGAGGATCGTGCCTGCGCCTAGAACTGCTCTTGCTCTCACCAGCGTGCCTTCGAAGATGCCGCAATTGCCTCCTACCAGAACGTCGTCTTCGATGATTACGGGGGCGGCGTTGACTGGTTCGAGGACTCCGCCGACTTGGGCGGCGGCGCTTAGGTGGACTCGCTTGCCGATCTGGGCACAGGATCCGACCAGGGCGTGAGAGTCGATCATAGTGCCTTCGTCGACGTAGGCTCCGACGTTGATGAACATTGGCGGCATGCAGATGACGGAGGGGGCGATGTAGGCTCCGACGCGGGCGGAACTACCTCCGGGGACCACGCGGACTTTGTCGGAGATGGCGAATTGGCGGGCGGGGAAGGTGTCTTTGTCGATGAAGGATAGGCCGGCCGTCATGTCGGCCAGAGCGCCCAGGCGGAATCCGAGGAGAATGCCTTGCTTGACCCAGGCATTGACGATCCATTTGCCATCGATTTTTTCGGCGGCGCGGATTTTTCCTTGGGTTAGCTGGTCGCGGAATTCGAGGAACGTTTTGCGGGCGCTGGGATTGTGTTCGACTTCGCCTTGGGCGGAGAAGTGCTCGATGGAGGCTTTCAGGGTCGACATGAATTGTTGATTGTTGAATGAGGGGTGAGAAAAAGTCAAAAGCTTCAACCACAAAGGACACGAAGGAGCACGAAGGAAAGCCTCACTGAATCAGTAGTGCGTGGTAGAGATGATGTTCTTAGAGAGGCTCAGAGAATCGACAATCAACAACTAAAAATCAACAATTTCCTCACACGCACTTGCATTCGCTGCGGATGAGGATGTTGGTCATGGCGTGGGCGGTTTCGCGTGCTTCGGCTAACGTGGCGTAGGGGCCGTGCCATTTAGCGTGGTTGTTGTCGTGGCCGGAGGGGCGTCCTTTGCCGTGGCTGCATTGGCCGCAGGTGCCGCGGTGCAGGACGATCTTGTGGGGGCCGGCGACCCAGTTTTCGTAGATAAAGAATTCGGCCGCATCGGGAGCGGGGCCGGCTGGTTTGGTGATGAGTCCAACTTCGGTTGCGATTTTCTGCAGCTTTGAACGCGTGTCGCGGCGCATGGGAACTAGCGGCAGACGATAGATCTCTTCCAGTTTGCCCATCATCGCCAGGACTGCTTTTACCGGAAGGGGGCTGGATTCGATGAAGTTGGCCTGCATCAGCGGCAGGTATTTGCGATTGAGGGCTCGCGCGGTGGTCCAGTCGCCTGAGAGGGCGGCGCGGGTGAGATCGGCCATCTCTCGCGGGATTTCATTAGACGCTACCGAGACAATGCCTACGCCTCCGAGGGCGATTACGGGCAGAGTAACTGCGTCATCGCCTGAGAAGATTAGAAAGTGCTCTGGTACGGATGCGATGACCTCGGCGACCTGCGTCATGTTGCCGCTCGCTTCCTTTACTCCGACAATGTTCGGGATCTCCGCTAGGCGGGCGACGGTGGCGGGCTCAATGTTCGCGGCGGTGCGTCCAGGGACGTTGTAGAGGACGATTGGCTTATCGCCGACTGACTCGGCGATGGCCCGGAAATGGCGGTACTGACCTTCTTGCGTGGGTTTGTTGTAGTAGGGCGAAGCTGTGAGGATGGCATTCACGCCTGGACGCCCAGCAAGTTCTTTCGCTTTGGCAACTGCGTTGTGCGTGGCGTTCGAGGTGGCGCCCGCTACGATCGGGACACGTCCGGCTGCTACTTCAATGGTTGTGTCGATAACATGCAGCCATTCATCGTGCGTGAGGGTCGGCGTTTCGCCAGTGGTGCCACAGGGTACGAGAAAATCGATCCCGGATTCGATCTGCCACGCCACGAGATTGCGCAGCGCTGCGTCGTCAATGGAGCCGTCTTGATGAAAAGGAGTTACGAGAGCGGTGCCACATCCACGAAGTTGCATAGGGATAAGATAGCGCGAATGGGAGTTGGGGGAAAATCGTGTGAGTGGGGTCACACGCTAGGGGTTCTCACGAGGTTGTCTTATATCGCTCTTTCGACACTGCAGGGCCGAGGGGCTAAAGCCCCGCTTTATTAGGAAGCCCACACGCGGCCCTTGAAGGGCCGCTCTTCCACGGAGATGAGAATCGCTCGCGTTGGGGCGAAAACATAACCGGCGTCCTCCTTAGTTGGAACGAGACCATCCAATGACCACCCGCTCTTCCACGGAGATGAGAATCATTCGAAACGAATTAGATATCCGTTCAGAGTTCGCGCCAGATGTCTTTGAAATCGTAGAAGCCCTTTTTGCCTGCTAACCATTCTGCTGCGCGGACTGCCCCCTCGGCGAAGCCCCGGCGGGACTTAGCGTCGTGGCTCAGATAAATGCGATCGGCTTGGGATTCAAAGATGACTTCGTGGAATCCGACGACCTCACCTTCGCGGAAGGAAGTGATTTCGAGAGGTTCATGTTTTGGCGCTGTTTCGTGAATAAGTTTTTGAATCGCGAGCGCGGTTCCGGAAGGTGCGTCTTTTTTGTGAACGTGATGACGCTCGAATATCTGGCCGGAGTAATCGTGTTGTAGAGCGGCGGCGGTGGTGCGGGCGACTTCGAAAAATAGATTTACTCCAATAGAAAAATTGGGAGAGTAGACGAACCCGATCCTGTGCTGTTCGACCAAGGCGCGAACTCGGTCGAATTCCTTATACCAACCAGTTGTGCCGACTACCATGTTTTTCCCGGTTTTGATGCACACTTCAATGTGTGCCATCACTGAATGGGGCGTGGTGAAGTCGATGACGCAATCCACGCCACTCAGGGATTTAGAACCCAGAGCGGCGCAGTCGGTATTTTCCTTCGCGCCGACAATACGAACGTGATGTTTGCGCTCAGCGGCGACTTCCGCTACTTGCGATCCGGTCTTGCCGCGGCCCAGAAGAAGAAGATTCATATGCAATTGCCTGTAGAGATTTAACCACAGGCCTCAGGTTTACTGATGGGAACTACCATTCGAACTCGATTGATTCGTGCTTTTAGCCGGTTCCCCTCATCCTTCTTTAGCTAACCGCGATTCGAAGTGACAACACCCGCTGTTTTGAGGGCATCCCATAGCTGCGCCGCTAAAGGAGAGATATGGATCAGAATCAGACGGCAATCGTGATTGGAATCCTGGTGATCCTGATCGTGGTGATCGCCGTGATTGCCTACGTGTATTCACGCAGGCGACGCAGGTTGCAAATACGCGAGAAATTTGGCCCGGAGTACGACCGGGTCGTGAAACAAGAAGGCGACACGCGCAAGGCGGAGGGCGTCCTCGAATTTCGGCAGAAGAGGAGAGAGAAGTACAAGATACACGCGCTGTCTCCGGCTGACCGATCGAGCTTTGCGGTCCGGTGGAACGAGGTGCAGGCAAGGTTCGTGGACGATCCACGCGGAGCCGTAACCGTTGCAGACAGTCTCGTGACAGACGCGATGCAGGCGCGCGGGTACCCGATCGGGGAATTCGATCAGAGGGCGGAAGATTTGTCCGTGGATTATCCGCTGATTGTGGAGAATTACCGCGCGGCGCACGAGATCGCAACGCGACATAGCGCGGGAAAGGCCAGCACAGAAGACTTGCGGCAGGCGATGGTGCACTACCGCCTGCTGTTCCAGGAATTGCTCGAAGAACACCGCGAAAGAAAAGGAGCATAAATGGCTACGCCGCTGAAAAAAGATCAGGAACAATTCGAAGATCGGTTTGAAGACCAGGAGATCACCACTGCAGATTTGGCACAGGGAAAGAAACCGGAATCAGAGCGGCGAGGCCCTCAAGTGGTCTCGGGCGGGCGAGCCACTGAAGCGGTCCCTGGCGCAAGTGAAATGGCTGCTACCGATGCCGCGGCCACTCGCGACTCCGGAGGGAACGAACCGCTATTTCCAAGCGAAGAATTGCAGGGACTGCGTACGCGATGGAAAGAGATTCAGACTGCTTTTGTGGATGAGCCTCGAAAGGCTGTTGAGCAAGCCGACAGTCTGGTGGCTTCGGCTATGAAGCGTCTGGCTGAGGTATTTGCCGAGGAGCGGTCTGGGTTGGAGAAGCAGTGGGACCGTGGGGAGAGTGTCTCGACTGAGGATTTGCGAGTGGCTTTGCAACGATACCGCTCGTTCTTTGATCGGCTGCTGTCGGTGTAAGGCTGCTTGTTGGAGAGAAAAAGTCCCACTCCGAGAGTCACAGAGGGTGATTCTTAGGGTGGGCATCGGAACGACCTGATAGAAAAGCCCCACTTCTCGCGCACAAAACGCGCGAGAAATGGGGCACCCATTCATGTGGGGGCCCCGATTTGATCAGGCTTACGCGAAGACTTCGGGGTCTAGTTCTGAGAAGAAAGTCTTGTGGAGGCGCTGGATTACTTCGGGGACTTCGTCTTCTTCGATAACGAAGGTCAGATTGATTTCCGAGGCCCCTTGCGAGATCATCCGGATCTTTTTGTCGGTCAGTTCACGAAATACGTGTGCGGCGATTCCGGGCGTGTCGCGGAGATTTTCGCCCACAAGGCAGACGATGGCTTTGCGGCCTTCGTACTTCACATCGGCTAGCTTGGCCAGATCGGCTGCCAGGGCGGGAATTGCCTGATTGGAATCGACCGTCAGCGAGACGCTGACCTCGGATGTCGATACAACGTCGACAGCTACTTTGTGGCGGTCGAAAGCTTCAAAGATAGCGCGCAGAAAGCCGTGTGCCAGCAACATGCGCGGGGCGGCAACGTCGATAATTGTGATCCGTTTTTTCGCAGCGATCGCTTTAAAGATGTTCTTTGTTTTGGGCGCACGTGTCGTGATGCGCGTTCCTTCGCAGGACGGATTGCGCGAGTTCAGAACGTAGACCGGGATATTTTTTTGGATGGCGGGGAGAACTGTGGCGGGGTGCAAGACTTTGGCACCGAAATAAGCGAGTTCGGCTGCCTCGTCGAAGCTGATGACTTTGATCCGGCGGGCGTCGGGACAGGTGCGTGGGTCTGTCGTCAAAATGCCGTCGACGTCTGTCCAGATTTCGATGCGGTCCGCGCCGAGTCCTGCACCAAAGATTGCAGCAGAGAAATCAGAGCCGCCGCGGCCGATCGTTGTGGTGATTCCTGAGCGATTTGCGCCGATGAACCCGCCCATGACCGGGACTTGTCCGGATTTGATAAGCGGAAGGACTTTGTTCTGTAGGCGCTGGTTCGTCTCCTCGTATTGAGGGACAGCTTGCATGTACGCGTTGTCGGTGACCAGGACGTCGCGCGAGTCGACGTGCACTCCTTTCAGGCCGCGAGCTTCGAACGCGGCGGCGACGATCTTGCTGGAGAGCATTTCGCCGAAGGCGGCGACGTGGTCGGTGGTACGAGGCGTGATTTCGCCGACGGCAGAGATACCGCGGAGAAGTTCGTCGAGTGATTCGAAGTCGGCGCCGAGCTCTGAGTGAAATTCGGTGAAGCGTGCAGTGCCGAGCAGTTCGCTGGCGGTGTTGTAGTGGCGCTCCTGCAGCGACCGGCAGAGCTTGAGGGCTGTCTTGCGCTCTCCTTCGCCGGCAGCGCGGGCCATTGTAAGCAGCGTGTCGGTGACCTTGGCCATTGCACTGACGACTACGACTGGCTGCTGCGAAAGGCGGCCTTGGACGACAGAAGCTACGCGGTCGATGGCTTTGGCGTCTTCGACGGAGGTTCCGCCGAATTTCATGACGATCATCGGCGGCACATCCTTGCCGATCGGGCGGATGGTTTCCGAGTCTTATGATGATCTGAGGATAGAAATCCCCACTTCTCGCGTAAAAAACGCGCGAGAAATGGGGCACGCATGTCTGACAGGTGCGTGGTCATCCCAGGTAGCCTTTGGCTTTCAGGAGTTCGGCGTTCAGGACTGCGGCGCCGGCGGCACCACGGATAGTGTTATGAGAGAGCACCGTAAACTTCCAGTCGAGAACGCTGCAGGGGCGCAAGCGGCCGACCGCGGTCGTCATGCCGGCCCCCATTTCGATGTCGAAGCGCGGTTGAGGACGATCGCTGGCTTCGAGATAGACGACCGGCTTCTCCGGCGCGCTGGGAAGTTTCAGTTCCTGCGGTTCGGCGCGATAGGAATTCCACGCCGCGATGATTTCGTCGGCCTTTGCCTTCTTCTTCAGGCGAATTGAGACGGACTCGGTGTGGCCGTCTTCGACGGCTACGCGGTTGCATTGGGCGCTCATCCCGAAATCGCCGGGGATGACTTTCGATCCGTTCAGCTGACCGAGGAGTTTCTTCGTTTCCTCTTCCATCTTTTCTTCTTCGTTTTTGATGAAGGGAATGACGTTTCCGAGAATGTCGAGAGAGGCTACGCCGGGATATCCCGCGCCGCTGACGGCTTGCATGGTTACAGCCATGACAATGTCGAGGCCGAATTTTTGGTGAATGGGTGCGAGGGCGAGGACCAAGCCGATGGCGGAGCAATTCGGGTTGGTCACGACGTATCCGCCAGATTTTTTTCGCCATGCTTGCACATCGACAAGCTTGATGTGTCCGGCATTGACTTCGGGGATTACGAGCGGCACGTCTTCCTGCATGCGGAGCGCGCTGGAATTGGAAACGACGATGCATCCGGCGTCCGCGAAGCGAGGCTCGAGTTCTGCGGCGATGGCGGAGTCCAGTGCGGCGAAGATGACTTTGGGAGCACCGTCGGGAGTGGCCGGAGAAACTTTCATTTTGGCCACGGCTGCGGGGATCTGAGTTTTCAAACGCCAGCGGGCAGCTTCGGAATAGACCTTGCCTTCAGAACGGTCCGAAGCGGCGAGCCACGCCACTTCGAACCACGGATGGTGCTCGAGCATCTGGATGAAACGCTGTCCGACGACACCAGTAGCGCCAAGAATACCGATGGGAACTTTATTGTTCATGTGAGTATTGGAATTTTATAACAAGCGAGCAGGGGTTCTGGGGAAAGGGTTGGGCGGGGGATTACTAATGCGTTGAGTAGCAGGGAGAAATGGTATGTCCGTGGTTGCGTCGGCGGGTAGCAGATTCCTCGGTCCGCGCTTCGCGCGTTGTCGGAATGACAAGCTTAATCTCAGGAGTTATTTTGCGTCTCAAGGCCCTACTTGCGGGAGATGGTTTGGCCGCCTAGCGAGTAGTCGGAGGTGAGCGGGCCGAAGCGTCGTTTTTCTGCGTAGAGGCGCCAGCGACGAAAAACTATACGAAGACTGGCCATGACCGGGATGGAGAGATAGACGCCGAGAATGCCGGCGACTTCGCCTCCGGCCATGACGCCGAATATTGCCGCGAGGGGATGCAGTTCCATGCTTTCTCCCATGATGCGGGGAGAGGAGACATAGTCCTGGATCATGCGCCACGCGCCCAGAAAAATGATCAGCACCAGCCAGTGGTGATACCCCATCAGCAACGCAAAAGTGACGATGGTGATAGCGGCCACTAGCGGTCCGACGACGGGAACGAACTCGAGGACGCCACCAATTGTGCCGAAGACCAGAGGATTGGGAACTCTAGCAATAGCGAGGACGGCGGAGTAGACCACCCAGGTTAAGCCGGCGAGAATCAACTGCGCACGGATGAAGTGGGCCAGCATCTGATTCAGATCGTTGAGAACATTCTCCAGAAACTCGCGCTGCGGCCGCGATTGAACGGTTTGGAGCAGGAAATCGCTGAAGACGCGGCCATCCTTCAAAAAGAAAACGGAGAGCAGAGGAACAATGAGGAAGAGCCACGCTTGCTTAGCGACTTCCGCCAGGCGAAGCCCGACCCGCTGGGCAATTTGTGTGATGTCGTCCTGATGGCTTACGAGGAAGCCCTGAACGAAATCAGTGGTGGCCTTACTCCAGCCATGATCCGCGCCGACCTGGCGAGCAAGTTCTCCGGAATTCAATTTTGCTAGCAGGCTAGGGATGGACTGGCCGATGCGGGTTCCTTCGCGCGTGACCTTCGGGCCCACCGCCACGAAAAACACCACGATCACCACTAGCAGGAGAGCATAGATGACTCCGATGGCGCGTCCGCGGCCTTTCAGCAGGCGCTCCAAGTGGGTGACAGCCGGGCTCATCAGGTACGCAAAGAATATTGCGAAGAGGAATGCGATGAGGGTTGCACGGGCGATGTAGAGAAAACCCAGCCCCAGCGCAAACAGGAGCACCGTGACCAGAACCCGAGCCGTACGTGAGTCAGTCAGGAGCAAAGAGTTTTCCAGGTCTATCTCAATTCTGCCGCCGGGGAAGTGTAGTCAGTCCCGGACTACTTCGGTTTCATCGGCAGGAATCGCCACTCGTATGAGCTTAAACTGGTCGCGGGCATCCACCCACATCGACCATTCGAAATTTTCCCCTTTTAGATTCAAACGGAGCAGGTCGCGTTCATTGCCGCGGATGGAGACTTTCTCGTCGCCAACCAATTCCAGGCGAATGCGGGCCGAGGTGCGGTCTTGCGGGATGAGCACGCCGAATTCGGCGGGGTCTTTCTGGCACTTGAAGCTTCCTCCCTCGGGCTTGCAGTCAGCAGCCAGGTAGCGCCAAACGAGCACCTCGCGATGGATGAAGAAATTGTTGTCGAGGATCGGGGAAGTGTTTGGCATCAGGAATGATTGTTCGGCTGCCTTTGAATAGGCAGGAGTTGTGAACTTCTCGATCAAGAACTCGTTTTTTGGCAGAACCGTGAGCGATCCGCCAGAGGATTGGCTCCAATCGTAGAGGACAAGTTCGCCGCCAGAGGTGACCTGCAACTCGGACTTTTGATTAACTGGATTGCTGCCGGAGGTCTGCTTGATCTCGGACTTGATGGTGCTGGAACTCGCCCCCTGCTGTACGTGGAAGGTCTCGGTTGCGACCCGCGCCCCTTTGAGGAACACGCCAAAAGATCCGGAGTCGATGGTCTTGCTCTCGGGTTTAGCCTGACCCTTTTTGTCTGCGGCATGAGATAGCAAGGAGCATGAGACGCATGCCAGAACTGCAGCCCGGAACAAAATCCGATTCAACTTCACTCAGTGTCTCCTTCTTGCGAGCGAACCTCGAGCCGTTTCAGGCCGAGATCGTCAATGATTTGCATGGCAATCGCTTCCAGCGAGCGGCCTTCGGTATCGACCTGCTTTGTGGCCTTGAGATAGCTCCTGCGCCGCGTGCCGTGCAGTTCCTGAAACTGGGCTTGGCTGCGTAGCAGGGGGCGCTCAGTCCCGGTCTCATCTGCCTGCTTGCAGCAACGTTCCCAGAGCTCTTTCACCGTGGCATCCAGAAAAACGGTTGCTGCTCCCGAGGCCTTCAGAAGGGCAGCGTTCTCCGCTTGGACGAACGCGCCGCCGCCTAGAGCTACGATCTTCGCCGATCCACCGCGCAATTCCTGCAGAAGTTCCTGCAACGCGGAGTGCTCGGCCCGGCGGAACTCCGCTTCTCCAGATTCGCGAAAGATTTCTGCGATGGTGCGCCCCTCGCGGTGCTGGATGCGGTCGTCGAGATCTTCAAAGACCCAGTTCAGCCGCTGCCCGAGGACGCGGCCGACGCTGCTTTTTCCAGCGCCCATAAAGCCCACCAGAAAAATGGCATTGACCGGAGCGCGTTTTTGGTCGGCAGGCCGCACATTGATGTGTGGCTTGCCAGCCGAACGCCTTCTGGGACGTTCCGGTTTCTTTTTCTGGTTATTTCTCAGAGTGTTTTCTGAGGTGAATTTTACCACTGAAGCTGCGAAGGACGACCGTAGAAGAGACGGCCGCGCGACCCATAGTACCCCAAAAGGCACTTCCTTCCTTCAGAACAAAGGAGGGGTGCTCTTTGGGCTGCAGATGAACGTCGTCATGAACTTCGCCCTTGACGGATCGGGCGCTCACGTCGGCGGAGATGGTATCGGGGACGATTGCCTCGATGTTTCCGCTATGACTGGTGAGGCGGTATTCGCCGTGATCTCCAAAGTCACCGATGTAGCTAATTTCCCCGCTGGTGGAGATGACCTGGACGAGCGGACCGTTCACGCTCTTGAGGGTGACGTTGCCGCTCAAGGAGTCGACCTCGACGTGTCCGTCCTGCACGTTGGTAAGCGTTACCGGGCCATTCAGAGTCTTCACGTGCACGTGAGCACCGCTGACGTCGCTTACATCGACCTTGGCGGCAGCGCCTTCGAGGCTGACATCGCCATGGATCCTTTCGGCATGAAGAGAACCGGCACTGGAATGCAGAGTAAGACTGGCGTCGGCGGGTGCAAGGATTTCATAGTCGACGCGGCCGGAGTGCTCATCAGCACCGGGCAGGAGATGAGACACGATTTCTACGCGATTGCCGACCAGAGAGTTATCAACTTCGACTTTGTCGGAAGCGAGAACGGCGGTGACGGTCACAACATTTCCTGTTGAGGGCTTCACTGAGACTGAGCCATACGGATTGTTGACGACGACGCCGGCCTTGGGAGCGACCGTGAAGTGAAATTCTTTGTGAGTTTCGGCGGCCAGAGTTGAGACCGTCATTCCGGCCATGACCGCGCCGATTGCTGCGAGTTGAATGGTGCGCCCCTTCATAGGTCCCTTCAATCCTCGTTGCTCGCGCCGGCGGGTCCGCCGGAGGAGCAGAAAACGCCTCCATTATGGCAGAGAGCGGTCTAAAGCCAATTCAAAAAGCATCGCTTTTTCCTGGTACGCCTCCATAAGGGAGCGGCGAGCGTCTTGATCATCGGGATCGGCTGCCACAGTGCTCTTGGCGTCACTGATGTACTCATTCACACGGCGGAGATTGTCTGTGTACTCCGCCTGGACCGCGGCTGGCTGTTCCGAAATCCCCTGCAGCAAGTCGTCGTCATTCAGGCCTGCGACCAATGCGTCGGACACGGGCTGGGAAGGGGGAGAAATCTTAATCTCATTGTTTACGGCGTTACGATTGCCGGTGTGCTCGTTGACGTAAATGCCAGCCGTGATCAGGAAAAGAGCGGCGGCGGGAGCGAGCCAGCGGGCCCATCCCCAGGAACTGCCGAAGGACGGCAGCAGGGAATGGCCTGATCGTTGTGGACGGATCAGGCCCTCCTGTCGCAAAGCAATCTCAATGGAGTTCCAGACACGAGGACTGGGCTCGTGGGCGGCCCGGAGTTCGCCGGCGGCGCAGGCAATTACGAGCAGATCCGCAACCAAGGCAGCGCATTCGGGACAATTCTTCAGGTGAGCGCGCTGTTCGGGCCGGCTACCATTCTCGTTCTCTGCCAGGCTTTCCCTTAATTCAACGCAAGTCATACTGCTCTCCCCAAGCCTCTGGTACCTTCCAAGTACTGCACGTCAAGCCTTGCTCCTGTCAGCCTGCCATCCAATGTGTCTATTGCGGATGCAGGTCATTTGTTTCTTACTTTGTTGCCTGTAGAGGCTGTTCAGGATTTCTCTGCTTTTACTGTTTTTTCAGTCCTACCCATTCTGAGCATATCGCGCAATTTCATGCGTGCTTTGTGCAACTGGGACTTGCTGTTGCCAATTGAGCAGCCGACGATTGTCGCGATCTCATTATGTTCGTAACCCTCAATATCGTGAAGCACAAAGATTGTCCGATAACCTGGGGGAAGGTCTTCGACAGCTTTTTGCAGCCGCAGCCGGTCGATGGATCCCGCCAAAGCTATGTCTTCCGCGCCGAAATCTTTCTTCGGCGTATCGTCTTCGGCTCCGCCCTGCGTGGTCTCCTCGAGTGAAACCAGTGGGAGGCTCTTTTTTCGCAGGTGCATGAGCACCACGTTCACGGACAAGCGATGCAGCCATGTCGAGAACGCCGACTCGCCTCGGAAAGTTGCAATCTTTCGGTAGAGCTGAAGGAACGCTTCTTGGGTCAGATCCTCAGCTTCCGCGGTGTTCGACGTCATTCGCAGACACAGCGAATAGACACGCCGTTTGTGCTTGTCGTAGAGGGCCTGGAACGCCTCGGCGTCCCCTTGTTTTGCCTTCTCGATAAGCCCGGCTTCGGTCGAGTCGCTGGGCTGTCGTTGTCCTGGGTCGGTCAAGTTGCCTTTTTCCGGCCGCACCCCGTGAGATGCGGCTAAATATCTTTACGTTGTATGGGTTGCGGACAACCGCGGCAGAACTAAAGTAATTGCTGTATTCAAAATATCAGAGCAAATCTACAGTTCTCTGGATTGTCCCGCGACGAGCACCTACGCCGGAAATCATTCTGATTCAAACTCATGACGGCCACGCAAGTTGCTGGGTTCAACCCTATACCAAAATTAGATTCTGTTTCTTCAGGAAATGGTAATTTTTTCGTCGTCAGGATGTCGCGTGAGATGTAGTGATGCTTTCGAGTCCGTGGCCATGTGGACCTAATTCGCGCTGGCGAAGCAGCAACGCGAACGTCAGGCCCAAGAAGCCCAGAATGGAGAAGATCCACATACCAAGGTTGTAGCCGTTAGGGTTGTCAGCTCCCGCGTGGCTATAGTCGTTCGCCCATCCGATTAAGAGATTGAAGCCTGCAAGTCCGATGTTCTGAATCATGGTCATAAGGCCGTAGGCGGTGCCAAGTTTAGATTGGTCCACCAAATAGGCCACCGATGGCCACATCACCGCAGGAATGAGGGAGAAGGCAATTCCCATCATGGACATTGTTAGCAACAAGATTGGGGGCAGGTGATGCGGCACAAAAGCCAGACTTCCGTTATCGGCCGAAATGAGGTACACGGTCACGAACCCCGGAGAGCGGAGGTACGCCATCATCAGGTAAACGGGGATGAGCAGCACAGAGCCGAGCATCATCAGCAAGGCCCGCTTTCCTAGTTTGTCAACGAATAGGCCAAAGAGGGGTGTCCCAAACATCGTGAAAAGCGTCAGCATGGCAACGAGGTCCCCGCCGGCTTCGCGCGTTACATTGTGCGCGCCCATGAAAAACTTGTAGGCGAAGGTCTCGAAGGGAAAGATTGCCGAGTAAAAAGTCACACACAGAGCCACGATGTACCAGTAAGACAGACCGAACGTCTTGATGTCGCTGAAAACCACCTTGTCGGTGGCACCAGCCTGCGCCACCTGATATCGCTTCTCGGCATAGACCTCGAGGGCCCAGTAGATAACGGCGCCAATCACGCAGAAGGAGGCGAAACCGACGGAGATAAGCAACGGATTGCGCCAATACCGGTACGCGAATGCAGCCCAGGAGGGCGAGAGTTGTGCGAGCAAAGAGCCTGCACGTGAGATCATCAGGTTGATTCCAAACGCGAAACTGAGCTCCTTTCCGCGAAACCATTTCGCGACCGCGGTGGTAACGGCGACGATCAGAGATTCGGCACCCAATCCGAAGAGCAATCGTCCAGTAGCCATCAGGCTCAGGAGACTCGATAGGCATGTGACGACTGAACCAATGAAACAAAGTGTGCCGAAGATGAATATCGCTTTGCGGGTCCCGATGCGATCGACGATGTAGCCACCGAGGAGAACCATCAAAACGTTGGGGATGCTATAAATCGCCTGCAGAAGTCCGATATTTGCATCCGAAAAGCCGAGCTGCTTTGTCAGCAGGTCCGCGATGGGAGCGATGCAGTCATAAACGTAGTAATTCCCAAACATCGTCAGACTGACAAAGAACAGCACCAGCCAACGGAAAAATCGAGTGGGCTCGGGACGTGCAATGGCGTGCATGGGTGCCCTTAAGTAGAGCGAATAGCGAGCACAGCAGATTAGCAGAGTGGGTGCGAGTTCGCGTACTTTTCTCCACACTCGCAACCACCCGCGGTGGCCGAAAATCACCATTCCGGTTGAACTCGGCCAGCAAGGGTAAGAGCGGGGAACCGACTGTCCGGTCTGCTGTTACTGATAACGCTTCCAAGGACTAGTCGTTGCAAGCCTTGACTCGCTCCGCGGCCATTTGGAAACAGGACTGCAGAAGCACCGCTAACAAGTACGCCCCGCATCTGGATGTCTTGCTCGCGATACCCAGACGGCTACCCCATTCCGAAGGAGTATCTCCCATGCGTTCGCGGAGTAGTGGTCTCGCATTTTTGTGCGTGCTCGGTCTCGGTGTGACGCTTTTGACGAGTTGCAACAACACACTCAATCCGCTATGTGGAAGTGCCCGTCCAGCCCCGGTGATCGGATCTCTCTCGCCGAGCACCGTGCCTTACTCTCAAGTCGAGCAAGGACTCACACTGACCATAAACGGGAGCAAGTTCGTTTCATCTTCACAGGTTGTGGTCAACAAGACCCCGATCAGTGCGACGGTTGTAAGCCCGACTGAGCTTAACGTCAAACTCACCAACGACGTGATTTCGGGCCCGGGGCAAGTGCAGATCATGGTGCAGACGCCTAGTGGAAACTCCAGCGATGTGGGCTGTACGAGCGGAGGCAACAGCAGCGTGTTGATGCTGACCGTGAACTGATTGCAGGAGGAAAGTCGATCAACTGCCGATGTAGCGGGCGTAGAGGCTTCGCGCGACGGCGGTATCTGTGGTTCCTTTAATAATGGCACGGCCGTCCGGGAATAACGTCATCTCGTACGGTTCGTGCCAAAACTTCAGAACGAAGTCATTGTGCCGAACTGTTCCGTGCGGCTGGAGCTTACGATCCATCTCTGCAAAGTTTATGGGCCTATGGCATTCGTGGATCTGCACAGAATTTCTGCCGCAGAGCGTGATGTGCGGGCGGCCTTCTCCGGCGAGATGAATGAAATTTCGTTCTGCGCAGGCTCGGCACCCGGGCCGAGGTTTTGCGGCAGAGATCTCGGCGTGCTCGTTCGTCCACAGATCGAAGGAAAGCAGCGTCTTCCGGAGAGCTTGGTTAGAGGCGCCACCGACAAGGATTTTCAATGCCTCTGTCGCGGCCACGGACGCGACGAAGTTCACAGCAGAATTTAGGATTCCAGATGTTTCGCAGGTTTCCACCATTCCCCGTGGAGAGTCGGGGAAGATGCACGACAGGCATGCAGTTTGTCCCGGTATGACGTTGAGCGTGACTGCATAGCTGCCGACGGCAGCGGAGTAAATCCAAGGCACGGACGTGTCCACGGAATAGTCGTTGATCAGATATCGCGTCTCGAAATTATCCGTTCCATCGAGGATCAGGTCGATTCCCTCGAGCGATGAGGCGATGTTGGAGGGGATCAGGTCTTCTACGCGGGGTTCGACAACAATGTTGGAATTGAATTCATTAATTTTCTTTGAGGCGGCGATGGCTTTCGGTACTGAGTCGGCTGCATCTGCTTCGTCGAAAAGAGACTGGCGCTGCAGGTTGCTGGGTTCGACGTAATCACGATCGATGATGCGCAGGGTTCCGATTCCAGCGCGGGCGAGCAGTCCGGCCAAGGCCGATCCTGTTGCGCCACAACCGACGATCGCAACGCGTGCCGACGCAAGCTTGCTCTGGCCGCCTGACCCGATTCCCCGAAACAGGATCTGACGCGAATAGCGTTCCAGCATTTCGGAGTTACGGCCTGAGTTCTGATTACGACCGATTGTTTGCTGAGCCAAAGAGGTCACCAGTTGCAGCCTGCAAAACCATTATTATAAGTGGTTGGCTGCGCGTAGAGATTACGCATGCGGCTTGTGTCAGTATCGCCGACCAGCCTCTTGTACAACGGGACTTGGGCGCGTCCCATCGAAACAGCAGAGATCTAAGGACACCTTTGACGAAACGGTACGCGACATTTCTGACCGCAAGTCTGTTGTTGTGGTCTATGGCCGCCCCGTCGAAAATGGGTGCCCTTGCAGGGATTGCAGGACCGTTCGCAGGTGCGATCGGCCCAGACACGGGAAGCAGCAAATCTCATCAGGCGTCGTCCGTTCCATCCGCCCTAGCGGACGAAGGCAAGATCGTGCGCTCGATCGAACTACCGGGGGTTCAGGATCGTGATCGCGGGCATCTACTCGAACTGATTCCCTTGAAAGTTGGGGCGGCGCTCAATCGAGACGATGTCCGCAACAGTATCAAGACTTTGTACGCGACGGGAAGGTTTGCCGACATACAGGCCGAGGAGAACGCTTCGGGAGATGGGGTTCTGTTGACATTTGTCACGTCGCCCAACTTCTTTGTCGGTGCAGTTGAGGTCGAGGGAGCTACCAACCGGCCGAATGCCAACCAGATCGTGAATGCTTCGAAGTTCCAACTGGGCGAACTCTACAACCAGGAAAAGCTGGATCGCGCGCTGGAAAACGTTCGTCAGATGATGCAGGAGAACGGGTATTACAACGCGCGAGTGACCGCTGAGAGCACTTCGAATCCGTCAACGCAGCAGGTCGATATTTTGTTCCACGTTAGTGCGGGGGCGCCTGCACATGTGGGCGAAGTGAAAGTGACCGGAACTGGAAAACTTTCATCCGCCGAGGTGCAAAAGATCGTTCACATGACCCCGGGCGACCGAATCACATTGGCGCGCGTCAACAATTCCCTGCAGCGGCTGCGAAAAAGATTTCAGAAACAGCGGCGCGCTCTCGCCCAGGTGTCGATAGCTGAACAGACATATCGTTCGGAGCGAAACGCGGTTGACTTCACGTTCCAAATCGATCCAGGTCCCGTTGTTTTGATCAGCGCGCAAGGTTTCCACGTGAGCCGCGGCGTCTTGAAAAGGGAAATACCCGTTTATGAAGAGAACGCGGTCGACGATGATTTGCTGAACGAGGGCAAGCGGAACCTGCTCAATTATCTTCAAACCAAAGGCCACTTCGGCGCGAAGGTGGACATCAAAAAGGAAAGCGATCCGAACACATTGCGAGTGATCTATGAGATCGACCCCGGACCGCTGCACAAGCTGGCTCTTGTTGAGATCACCGGCAACAAAAACTTTTTGGATACCGCCACCTTGCGTTCCTATCTTCAGGTCCAGTCCGCAACCCGTTTCCTGAGCCATGGGCGCTACAGCGAAGCGCTTCTGAGAAGCGATGTCGCGACTCTGGAAGGGTTGTACAGGTCAAACGGTTTCCGAGCAGTGAAGATCGAAACCAGTGTTGATGACGACTATCAGGGCGACAAGAACAAACTCGCCGTACATATTCGCATCAACGAGGGGCCGAGAACGCAGGTGGGAACGGTCAAACTGAGCGGAAACCAGAAAGTACCGACCAGTGATCTTCCGGAACTCAGCACCCAGCCTGGGCAGCCTTATTCAGAACAGGACCTGGCGAATGATCGGGAACGTGTCCTGAGCTATTACTTCGATCACGGGTTTCCCAACGCTTCTTTGGAAATCGCAACCCAAGCTTCGTCTGAGCCGAATCGAGAGGATGTAACGTTCACGATTCAGGAAGGGGAGCGGTTTGCGGTGGATCAAGTCATGGTGGGTGGCACCGAGCACACGCGCGATTTCGTTGTGCAGCGCGAACTGCAGGTGCAACCGAAAGATGCGCTGAGCCAGCAAGATCTTTTAAATACCCAGACTCGGTTGTATGACTTGGGGATTTTTAGTCAGGTGGATACGGCCGTGCAGAACCCGGAGGGTACCGATCCGCAAAAGAACGTGCTCGTGCAAATTCGCGAGTCGAAGAGATATACGTTCACGTATGGCGGCGGGTTGGAGTTCGAAACAGGGCTCCCATCGGGATCGCGGGCACCGGAGGGCAAGACCGGGGTGAGCCCACGGGTCGAGTTTGACGTTACCCGGCTCAATTTTGCTGGCCGCGATCAGACTTTGACGTTTCAGTCACACGTAGGACGACTCCAACAACGCGGATTGTTGAGCTTTGAAGTCCCGAAGCTTTTCAACAGTGACAGATTCAAGCTGATTTACACGGTTTTTTATGACAACAGCCTGGACGTAGCGACGTTCACCTCTCAACGGCTGGAAGGAAAAATTGATTTGCGGCAGCAGTTCGGGAGCACCGGGAGGCAGCCCGGAACGCGTCCCGGGCCAGATTCGATCATCTATCGGTTCGACTACCGACTGGTAAAAGCCAGCAATTTTGCGGAAGGATTCTCGCCGGGCGAAATCGCGTTGTTGTCGCTGCCGGCGCGCATCGGTGGGCCCGGCTTTACCTTCATCCATGACAAACGGGACAATCCCTTGGAGAGCACGAAAGGGGACTACTTCACGCTTGACGCGTTTCTGGCGTCCAGTTTCTTCGGTTCGCGTTCCGAGACGACCACGTCGAGCCTGCCAACGAACTTCGGGAGAACCCTGGCGCAATATTCCACCTATTACGCATTCGGGCCGAAGGGGAAAAAGAACCGCCAGTTTGTATTCGCACGTTCGACAAGCATCGGGATACAGCAGCCGTTTCAGAATACGAAGATATTGCCGCCGGGGTCTTGCCCGCTGAACTCAGCCGGTGAGCCGACGTGCGCGGATGTCGCCACGATTCCGTTGCCAGAGCAGTTCTTTGCGGGAGGCGGAAACTCCCACCGCGGATTCGGGTTAAATCAGGCAGGGCCGCGCGATCCGGATTCGGGGTTTCCGGTGGGCGGAACGGCGCTCTTCGTGAACAATCTGGAACTGCGTTTTCCGCCTGTCTCGTTGCCGTTGGTCGGGCAGGGTTTCGGATTTGCAGTGTTTCACGATATGGGCAACGTTTTTACCGCGCCACATGACATGTTGAAGGGACTATTCCGTTGGCATCAGCAAGATCCCCAACAGTGCTTGTCCGGAAGTACACCGGACTCCGGGTGCATCACCAATTTCAACAACAGCGGGTATGATTACACTTCGCACGCTGTAGGAGTTGGCGTACGATATAAAACACCGATCGGGCCGTTACGCTTTGACTTTGGATACAATCTGAATCCGACCCGTTATTTTCAGTCGGTTACAGTTCCCGGAAGTAATCCGCAGGTAACCACGCGCGAGACGCAGCAGTTGCGGCATTTCAACATATTTTTCAGTATAGGTCAGCCATTTTGATGCATAGAGTTCTTCGAAAAACGATTGCGGCGGTCGTGCTGCCCTTGCTGCTGGGGCTCTTGGCCTCGCGCGCCTCGGCGGAAGTAATTGATCGGATTGTGGCTACGGTGAACGGCCACATCATCCTGCAGAGCGACTGGAACGATGCACTGCGATATGAGGCGTTATTGAGCGGCCGAACGGTCAGTGACTTCAATGAGGGAGAGCGTCGCGCGATCCTGGATCGCTTGATTGACCAGGAGTTGCTCGCCGAACAGATGAAATCAGCCTCGTTCCCGCACGCTACAGAAGAGGAAGGCGCGATGGAAATAGCGAACGCCCGAAAGTTGTATCCGGAAGCGAGCACGGACCAAGGATGGCAGAACGTACTCGAGAAATATGGTTTGAGTGAGCATTCCCTGGAGCAGCATGTGCGGGAGCAAATTGACCTCATG
>Ga0335082_10002328_pt1 | contig 20429 bp, 25 predicted proteins | sample Lox_Sample_41_FD_206718 | JGI IMG/M metagenome (GOLD analysis project Ga0335082, IMG submission 206718) | Soil microbial communities from Loxahatchee National Wildlife Refuge, Florida, United States - Lox_Sample_4.1 | ecosystem: Environmental > Terrestrial > Soil > Wetlands | place: USA...
ACGTTTCGAAAACTCTCGCTAAACTTCGCCATGCTTATTTCTTCGCTGACTGATCGACCGTAATGGCTTTACCGCCCGCCTGTTCAATTTTCTTGACCGCTGACTTGCTGAACGCATGCGCTGAAATTTCCAGTTTTGCCTTCAAATCACCGTCACCGAGAATCTTCACCGGTGCAGCTTTCTTCCGAACAATACCGAGCGTATAGAGAATTTCCGGAGTGACCTTTCCCCCTGCAATCTTTCCTGCAGCGGAATATTGTTCGAGCGTAGAGACATTTACGGTTTGAAATTCAACATGAAACGGATTATGAAATCCGAACTTGGGAATTCTCCGGATCAACGGCATCTGACCGCCTTCAAACCAGGGTCGGTAATGCGTGCCAGATCGGGCGCCTTCCCCTTTATGTCCCCGCGTCGCGGTGCCGCCGTGCCCGGACCCCTGTCCGCGGGCGATGCGCTTCACTTTCTTGCGCGAACCTTTTGCATAACGTAAGTTGCTGAGTATCGGTGTGGCCATGAGATTATTTTACCTCTTCCACTTTCACCAGATGTTTGACAACGTTGATCATCCCCCGGATCTGGGGCGTATCGTTCTTGATCGTCGAATAATGCGGTCTTCCGAGACCCAACGCTATGATGGTTCGTTTCTGCGCCTCCAGACAATCATTCTTGCTGACGAGCTGTGTAATCTTAATTTGCTTTGCCATAATGCGATCCGTTAGTTTGCCGGGGTTCCAAAGAGTTCCGCGATTTGCAATCCTCTCCGTTCTGCCATTGCGCTGGCATCGGTCAGTGAGAGAAGCGCCTTCATGGTTGCCTTCACGACATTGTGCGGGTTGGAAGAACCAATCGATTTCGTCAGAATATCTTTCACTCCTGCTGATTCGAGTACCGCACGCACTCCGCCGCCCGCGATGAGTCCCGTTCCGGGGGAAGCGGGCTTCAGCAATACCTTCGATGCACCATACTTGGCTTGAATCGCATGCGGAACGGTTCCCTTGACAAGAGTGACCTTTACGACGTTTTTCTTTGCGTCATCAATACCCTTGGAAATAGCATCCTGCACCTCGTTGGCTTTTCCAAGTCCGAGTCCAACGTGGCCGTTGCCATCTCCAACGACTACGATTGCGCTGAAACTAAACCTGCGGCCGCCCTTGACAACTTTTGCGACCCTGTTGATGTAGACCAACCGGTCTTTCAGCTCCAGTTCACCTGCTTTAATGCGTGCCAATCTGCTTACTCCAATCAATAATAGAACATGTGTGCTGCCGGGGGAGGATTCGAACCTCCACTGACGCCTCCAAAGGGCGCTGTCCTGCCATTAGACGACCCGGCAAATGGTCTGTCGCACGGCATCCGGCTTGCCGGTTAAAATTTCAGTCCGGCTTCACGTGCACCGTCGGCCATGGATTTTACGATGCCGTGATACAGATATCCGTTCCGGTCGAACACGACCGTCTTGACGTTCTTCTCGAGGGCCTTTTTTCCGATCAATTTTCCCACGCGCTTCGCGACCTCTTTCATTCCTTTCACGCTCTTCAGATCGTCGCGCAAATCGGGTGAAAGGGATGATGCGGCCACCAACGTCTTTTGTTGCCGGTCATCGATAATCTGGGCATAGACGTGGTGCAAACTGCGGTAGACCGTCAGCCGCGGCTGCTCGGGCGTTCCGCGAATCTTCCTTGCAATGCGCGTCTTGATCTTGAGACGCATTTCAATACGGGATTTCGTAATCATACTATCCTACCTTTGCTCCAGCTGCCGCAGCGGCCTTACCGGCTTTCCGGCGTATATACTCTCCTTCGTACTTCACACCTTTTCCCTTATACGGCTCGGGTGGGCGGAACGAACGGAGTTTTGCCGCAACCTGCCCCACAAGCTGTTTGTCGATCCCGGACACGGTAATATTTGTCGGTGCCGGAATCTCAATCTTGATCCCCTCAGGCGGAGTAAAAAGTATCGGATGGGAATACCCCAAGGCGAGCTGGATTTTCTTACCCTTAAGTTCGGCTTTATATCCCACCCCGACAATTTCGAGGCGTTTCACAAAACCCTCGGATACACCTTTCACCATATTATTGACGAGTGCTCTCCACGTCCCGTGAAGCGCTTTGAATTTCTTTCCCTCAAGTGAACGGGTAAGATGGACGGCATTATCCTTTATTTCCAGGCCGATCGTACCAGGAATGCGGGCAGAAAGTTCGCCCTTCGGTCCATGCACTTTCAGAACACCATCTTTTTGTTCAACCTTCACTCCCTTGACTTCCGGGATCGGTTTTCGTCCTATACGTGACATTGTGGTCTCAAGTAGATGACATTACCAAATTTCGCAAAGAACCTCGCCGCCGATGTTCTGCGTGCGCGCTTCTTTGTCATTGAGAATTCCCTTGGAGGTCGAAATGATGGCGACGCCCAATCCGTTCATGACCCGCGGCAGTCCATGTGCACCGGCGTAGACGCGCAGGCCGGGTTTGCTTACCCTGGCGAGGCCGGTAATTGCCGGAACTCCATCAGTATACCGCAGGGTGATACGGAGAATTCCCTGTTTATTGTCCTGGATTTCTGAAAATCCCGACACAAATTTCTGCTGCGTGAGAATCTTCGTGATCTCGCGCTTCAGGGTTGATGCCGGAATATCGACGCGTTTGAATTTCGCGCGGACAGCGTTCCGGACTCGCGTTAGATAATCTGCTATGGGATCTGTTGTATTCATAAATCGATATCTTTCCTACCAGCTTGCTTTCAAAACCCCGGGGACTTTCCCTTCCAGGGCCATTTTACGGAAACACATCCGGCAAATCCCGAACTTGCGGATAAAGGCGCGGGGCCTGCCGCAAATACCGCAGCGATTATGTTTGCGGACGGCGTACCTCGGGACCCGCTTTGCTTTCACTACCATCGCTAATCGTGCCAACGAAATTCTCCTCGACTGATTATGTTGTTGATTTCTGTTCCAGCGGTTCCTGGCGCTTCACGAACGGCATGCCGAATTCCTTCAGGAGCGCATACGCCTCCTGGTCCGTCTTCGCTGTTGTCACAAAGGTAATATCCATACCGAAGATCTTCGTCACCTTATCGACATCGATTTCCGGAAAGATGATATGTTCTTTCACACCGATCGTGTAGTTCCCGCGCCCGTCGAACGATTTATCGGAGAACCCGCGGAAATCACGGATACGCGGAACCGCGACATTGATAAACCGGTCCATGAACTCGTACATCCGATGCTGGCGGAGCGTCACCCGCGCGCCGATCGGAAGCCCTTCACGCAGCTTGAAATTGGATATCGCCTTCTTGGATCGTGTCGTGACAACCTTCTGTCCAACAATGGTTTCCAGATCCTTCACAACTGCATCGAGCAACTTAGCATCCTGTGTGGCCTGACCAACACCCACATTGATAGAGATCTTCTCCAGTTTCGGAACCTGCATCACGTTCTTATAGCGAAACTGTTTCATGAGGTTTTCGGCGATATTCTTCTTGAACATCTCGCCGAGGCGGGGTGCAACCCCCTTCTCCTGCTGATGCGGCTTGGCTGCGGCAGCTTCCTTGGGTGATGCTTTCTGTTGTTTTTCTTTTGCCATGGATGGGATTTCCGTTAAAACATTTCTTCACAATTGCGGCAGACGCGCATCATATGCTTGCGTCCCGTGGTCGAATCGCTCACCGGTTTCCGTCCCACGCGCGACGGCTTGTTGCACTTTGGGCAGATCACCATAACGTTCGCAGCGCTGATCGAAGATTCCTTTTGCATGATTCCGCCCTGCGGATTCTTCTGCGAGGGCCGGGAGTGCCGCTTAATGATATTCACACCTTCCACAATGACGCGCCTCTCGTCGCGGAACATCTTCAGCACTTTCCCGGTCTTTCCGCGTGCATTTCCCGCAATAACCAGGACCGTATCGTTCTTATGAATTTTCATAGGGACATTACACTTTCGTCGTTAGAGAACCTCGGGAGCGAGGGAAATAATTTTCATATAGTTCTTATCGCGCAGTTCACGGGCAACCGGTCCAAAAATGCGAGTTCCACGGGGTTCCCCCTGCGCGTTCAACAGGACCGCGGCGTTTTCATCAAACCGGATGAACGATCCATCCTTGCGGCGAGTCTCTTTTGTCGTCCGGACGATTACTGCACGCGAGACTTCCCCCTTCTTCACACCTGCACCGGGAATCGCGCTCTTGACCGAAACTACGATAAGATCGCCAACACCGGCATACCGGCGATCATGACCGCCAAGCACACGAATGCACCGGACTTTCTTGGCGCCGGAATTATCGGCCACGACGAGGTTTGTTTCTTCCTGGATCATAACAGTACTGGACTAGTTATTTTGCTTTTTCTACAATCTCCATCAGCCGCCAGCGCTTCTGCTTGCTCAACGGCCGTGTTTCCATGATGCGCACGATATCGCCGATTCCAGCTTCCTGTTTCTCGTCATGCGCCATCAGGTTTGTCGTGCGTGTGAAGTACTTTTTATAGATCGGGTGCGCTACCCTCCGCTCAATTGCGACGACGATGCTCTTCTGCATCTTGTTACTGACAACTTTTCCCTGACGAATCTTGCGACGTGATGTCCGTGCTTCCATATCCAATCACTTTTCCTTTGTTGGTGACGCCGCGGGAGCGGGGTTCTTCTTTTGGGCGGCATCGCGTTCACTGATCACCGTCTTCATACGCGCAATATCCCTCCGGACGGTACGAATCTTGATCGGACTTTCCAGCTGGCTCGTCGCCTTCTGGAATTTCAGATGAACGAGGTTCTCTTCTTCATCCTTTACGCGTTTGCGCAATTCAATATCTGGCAATTCACGAATTTCATGAACCTTCATGGATCATTCCTTCCTTATGCCGCTCCATATGCCGGACGAATGACCATCCGGGTCTTGATGGGAAGTTTATGGGCTGCCAAATCCATTGCCTCGGTGGCAATCGTCTTGTTGATACCACCCAGTTCGAACAGAATTGTACCAGGACGGACAACGGCAACCCAGAACTCGGGAGCGCCTTTTCCCGATCCCATACGTGTTTCCGCCGGCTTCTTTGTAACGGGTTTATCCGGGAAGATCCGGATCCACACTTTTCCCTCGCGCTTCATGAGACGCGTGAGCGCTACACGAGCGGCTTCGATTTGGCGCTGAGTGATCCATCCCGGCTCGAGTGCCTTGAGACCGAAATCGCCAAAGGCAACGGAATACCCGCGGCTGGCTTTTCCTTTCATCCGGCCACGCTGGGCCTTACGATATTTTACACGCTTCGGTAGTAACATACGACAATAAGATTATGTACCTTTTGCTGAACGATCAAGAACTTCTCCGCGGCAGATCCAGACCTTGACACCGATCGTCCCGTAAATCGTCATCGCAGTGGCCTGCGCATAATCAATATCGGCACGGAGCGTATGAAGGGGAATACGACCTTCCTTGTACTGTTCGGATCGTGCAATTTCGGCACCGCCGAGGCGGCCGCCGCACATCACACGAACACCTTCCGCACCCATCCGCATTGCAGAGGTGATCCCCATCTTCATTGCCCGGCGAAACGACATGCGGCCCTGCAACTGGGATGCGATGCTTTCTGCAAGCAGATAGCTATCGAGCTCGGGTCTCTTGATCTCGTGAATGAGAATTTTCACTTCCTTATTCGTTATTTGCTTCAGCTCTTCCTCGAGCTGCGTAATTTCCTTTCCGCTCCTGCCGATCACAATTCCCGGTCTCGACGTGTGAATCGTGATCACTGCACGTTTCGGTGTCCGGTCGATGAGAATTCTGGATATTCCGGCTTTCTTGAGCCGGTTCTGAATGTACTGACGAATCTTCAGATCTTCCTGCAGCTTACCTGCAAAATCCTTTTCGTCATACCAGTTGGAATCCCAGGTTCGAAGGACTCCGAGACGAAAGCCGACCGGATGAACTTTTTGTCCCAAGCCTACTCCTTTTCTTGTTGAGAAGTTTTCTTTCCAGCTTCTCTCGTTTTGGGTGTTTCTTTTGGTTTGGCCGCCTCCTTTGTTTTCGGTGCGGCAACCTTTTTCACTTTCACTTCCCGTTGGCCGATGACGATGGTGAGATGGTTCGACCGCTTGACGATCCGATACGCTCTTCCCATCGGTGCAGGCAGCATCCGTTTCATCCCGGGACCGCCATCGACGGAGACTTTCTTCACAAAGAGCGTCTCAAGTTCCGTGCGTCCGGCTTCGTCCTTATTTTGAAGATTCGAGACCGCGGAGCGAAGAACCTTTTCCGCAACACGTGAGGCATGCTTCGGGGAAAAATGAAGGATGCTCAGTGCCTGAGGAACGGATTTCCCGCGGATGAGGTCAACCACGAGCCGCATTTTCCGGGGTGAAGAATTTACATAACGATGAATAGCACGGGCTTCGAGCATACTTATGCACCTTCGACGGTTGTTGTCGCTTCACTCTTCAACCCGGGGTGTGCACGGAAGATCCGCGTCGGAGCAAATTCCCCGAGCTTGTGCCCCACCATTCCTTCATGCACGTAGACCGGAATGAATTTGTTCCCGTTGTGCACGGCAAATGTGTGGCCCACAAAATCCGGCGTGATGGTGGAAGAGCGCGACCAGGTCTTGATAACTTTTTTCTGTCCTGATTTCGTCATCGCTTCAACTTTCTTTGCGAGTTTCGGGTCGAGGTAAGGACCCTTTTTCAATGATCGACTCATAACGTCTCAGATTCCGGAATATGCATAATGTTATCTCCGACGCTTTACGATGAACTTGTTGGATTTCAACTTATGATGACGCGTTTTCTTTCCCTTCGTATGCCATCCCCACGGCGAAACCGGATGCGGATTCCCCTGCGGCGATTTTCCCTCGCCTCCGCCATGCGGATGATCGACAGGGTTCTGAACGACACCGCGGGACTGCGGACGAATTCCGAGCCAGCGGGAACGACCTGCCTTGCCGAGGCCGACATTTTCATGATCGGGATTGCTCACCACACCGACAGTTGCATAACATTCCATGGGCACGTTCCGAATTTCACCCGAGGGCATACGCAGCTGTGCAAATTTCCCTTCCTTCGCCATCAACTGTATGGAAACACCCGCACTCCGTGCGACCTGACCGCCCTTCCCCGGACGCAATTCAACATTGTGGACAAATGTGCCGACCGGAATATTCGATAAGGGCATCGAATTGCCGACCTTGATATCTGAGGTCGGACCGGAAACGAGCACTTCTCCGACTTTCAATCCATCGGGAGCAAGGATGTAGCGGCGCTCACCATCCTTATAGAGAAGGAGCGCAATTCTTGCAGACCGATTCGGATCGTATTCAATGGCATCCACACGTGCTTCGATACCGAACTTCTGGCGCTTGAAATCAATGATCCGATAGAACCGCTTGTGCCCTCCGCCACGATGACGTGAAGTGATATGGCCGTTGGTATTTCTTCCCCCGGACTTCTTAAGGGGCTCGATGAGCGATCGTTCGGGTTTCGTCTTCGTGATTTCCTCGAACGTCGGAATCGTCATCCAGCGGGTTCCGGGAGTAGTCGGTTTTAGTATGCGAAGCGGCATGAGCTGTTCTTTCTCTGGCTATCGTCAAACGTTTGCAAACAAATCGATCTTATCTCCCTCTTTCAAGGTCACAATGGCTTTCTTGAAATGAGAGGTCTTTCCTTCGAATCTCCCGCGCCGGGTCATCTGCACTTTCGTCTTGCCTTTGAAGTTCATCGTCCGGACGCTCATGACGGTGACGTTAAATTTTTTCTCGACGGCGCGTGCGATATCGATCTTATTCGAATGCAGATCAACTTCGAACGCGTAGATTCCCTTCTCCTGAAGATTGGAAATCTTTTCCGTTACAATGGGACGAAATATTATGCCCGTCATGGTGTCTCTTCTTCAATGAAATGTTTGTTGCAGAACTTCAAGAGCACTTTTCTGGATCAGGAGCATTTTATTGTCGAGAATCTCGTACGTTGAGGCCTTCGACGCTTCGACAATGTTGAGTGTCGGGATGTTCCTTCCGGATTTCCACACCACCGCATCAGTTTTGGGAACAACCAGCAGGGTCTTCTGACCGGCGAGCTCCAATGCTTTCAGTATCCCCACCATCTCTTTCGTCGTGGGTTTGTCAAACGAAAAATCCTCGACGATGCGAATAGCCGCATCCTTTGCCTTATAACTGAGCGCTGATTTGCGCGCCACCTGGCGGACCTGCTTGGGAAGTTTGCCGGAATAATCCCGTGGCTGCGGTCCAAAAATGGTTCCGCCGCCTTTCCAAAGAGGTGAGCGAACTGCACCGATACGTGCCCGACCGGTATGTTTCTGCTTCCATAATTTCTTGCCGCTCCCCTGCACTTCGCCATAGGTCTTGGTCTTGTGCGTCCCCTGGCGCTGATTCGCCAGATAAGTCGTCACCGCCTGATAAATGGCGTGATCGTTGGGGGTAATCTCGAAGATTTCCGGAGCAAGACTTACTGTCTGGCCCGATTTCGATCCGTCTTTCTTATAGACCTCGAGTTCCATACATCATCCGTAATTTTACTGATCTTCTTTATGAATCTCGACGAAACTATTAATATGACCCGGGACGGATCCATAGACGAGAATGATATTCGATTCCGGGATGACCTGAACGACGGTCAGATTCTTCACCGTAATGCGCTTTCCGCCCATGCGTCCGGCCATCAACATTCCCTTAAAAACACGTGAGGGATATGAACTTGAGCCAACCGAACCGGGAGCACGCTCCCGATCGCTCTGTCCGTGTGTCCGTGCTCCGCCGCCGAAATGGTGGCGTTTCACCACACCCTGAAAACCGTGGCCTTTCGATTTTCCCGCTACCGAAACGCGGTCGCCTTTTGCAAAGATCGCGTCCACTTTGATTTCGGTGCCGACGGGATATTTGGAGATATCAAAGCCGCCGAATTCAGCAAGGAGTTTCTTGGGTGCAACGCCCGCCTTCTTGAAATGTCCGCCGAGCGGTTTATTCACGCCGCGTTCTTTTTTCTCTCCGAATCCGATTTGGAGCGCTTCATAACCGTCGCGTTCCTTCGTCTTCACCTGTGTAACGACGCACGGGCCCGCCTCGATGAGTGTACAGGGGATGGATTCCCCTCTCTCATCAAAGACGCTCGTCATTCCGATTTTTTTACCCAGCATACCGATCATAGGTTCTTCATGAAAAATAAGTAAAGGCCGCCGCCCCGGCGACAAGATTCCAACCGGGAGGGAACTCAAAAGCGTATGGAAAAGAGATCGTTAGACCTTTATCTCCACATCGACGCCTGCGGGAAGCTCAAGCTTCATCAATGAATCCACCGTCTTATTCGACGAATTGAGAATATCGATGAGGCGCTTATGGGACCGCATTTCAAACTGCTCGCGCGATTTTTTGTCAACGTTGGGTGAGCGCAACACAGTGTAAAGCGTACGTTTCGTCGGCAGAGGGATCGGTCCAGAGACAATCGCCCCGGTCGACTTCACCGTTTTGATGATTTTTTCCGCTGACTTGTCGATCAGCGTGTGATCATACGATTTCAGCTTGATCCGTATTTTTTGTCCGGCCACTGTTTGACCTCCTTGAGTGGATACAGCTTACTCGATGATCTTCGTGACGACGCCTGCACCGACCGTATGTCCGCCTTCTCGAATGGCGAACCGAAGTCCTTCTTCCATTGCGATCGGAGCAATCAACTCAACACTCAGATTGTCTACATTATCTCCGGGCATGACCATCTCTGTTCCACCCGGAAGCGTTGCAACACCCGTCACGTCTGTCGTACGGAAATAGAACTGGGGACGGTACCCGGTAAAGAACGGTGTATGCCGACCGCCTTCTTCTTTCTTCAGGACGTAGACCTGGGCGGTAAACTTCCTATGCGGGGTGATGGATCCCGGCTTGGCAATAACCATTCCGCGTTCCAATTCGTTCTTTTCAATACCACGGAGGAGCAATCCGGCATTATCACCTGCCTGCACCTCGTCAAGTTCCTTGCGGAACATCTCCGCGCCGGTGATGACGGTCTTCTTGTGCGCGCCGAGCCCGATCACTTCGACTTCGTCGCCGACCTTCGCTTTTCCACGTTCGACACGCCCCGTACCTACGGTTCCACGGCCGGTAATCGAGAACACGTCCTCGACCGGCATCAGGAACGGCTTATCGATATCACGCTTCGGCAGCGGAATGTACGAATCGACGGCTTCCATCAACTCAAATATCGGCTTGAAGGCCGGATCGTCGATCTTCGAATCCGGAGCGAGGGCGCGCTCCATTGCTTTCAGCGCGCTTCCCTTGATGATCGGAATTTCGTCACCGGGAAACTCATACCGTTTCAACAGATCACGCAACTCCATTTCGACGAGCTCAATCAGTTCCGGATCGTCCACCATATCGACCTTATTCATAAACACCACTATACGGGGCACGCCGACCTGGCGGGCAAGAAGAATGTGTTCCCGAGTTTGCGGCATCGGTCCGTCATTTGCCGCCACGACGAGAATTGCACCGTCCATTTGTGCTGCGCCGGTGATCATGTTCTTGATGTAGTCGGCATGGCCGGGACAGTCGACGTGTGCATAGTGCCGCTTGTCGGTCGAATACTCGACGTGCGCCACGGCAATTGTGATACCGCGTTCGCGCTCTTCGGGGGCATTGTCGATGCTGTCAAATGTGCGGACTGCCGCCCATCCCTTTTTTGCCAAGACCATCGTGATCGCCGCGGTCAGTGTGGTCTTCCCGTGATCGATATGACCGATAGTCCCGACGTTGACGTGGGGCTTATCTCGAGTGAACTTCTCTTTTGCCATGAAATGGTCTCCTTAATTTCTTGGGGATAACATGTTGTTCAATACACTTACGCGGTAACTGCTTCTTTACCTTTAACTTTTTCGACAATTTGATCAGCGATAGACTGCGGGACTTCCTCGTAAAACGCGAACTGCATCGTGTAAATGGCGCGACCCTGCGTCATGGAGCGTAACTGTGTCGAGTACCCGAACATCTCTGCGAGAGGCACTTTCGCCTTGATGACCTGAGCATCTTTCCGCGCCTGCAGTCCCTCAATCTTTCCCCTGCGCGAGCTCAAATCACCCATGACGTCGCCCATATATTCCTCAGGCGTCACGACTTCGACATCCATCACCGGTTCCAATAACACCGGATGCGCTTTCCGCGCTGCTGCCTTGAATGCGATCGAACCAGCAATCTTGAATGCCATCTCCGATGAATCCACATCATGATACGACCCATCGAAGAGCTTGACTTTCACGTCTTCCACCGGGTATCCTGCAAGCACGCCGTTCAGCATTGCTTCCTGAATACCTTCAGAAACCGGGTTGATATATTCCTTCGGAATGGCTCCGCCGATAATCGCGTTCTCGAACTCGTAGCCTTTTCCTTTTTCATTCGGTTCAAGAGTAATCCACACGTGTCCAAACTGGCCGCGGCCGCCGGACTGTCGAATGAACTTTCCTTCCTGCTCCACTTTCTTGCGGATCGTCTCCTTATAGGCCACCTGCGGCTTCCCGACATTGGCCTCAACCCTGAATTCACGCTTCATGCGGTCAATAATAATTTCCAGATGAAGCTCTCCCATACCGCTGATGATCGTTTGTCCCGTTTCCTCGTTTGTGGAAACACGGAATGTGGGATCCTCTTCCGAGAGCTTGTTGAGCGCTTCACCCATCTTTTCCTGATCCGCTTTTGTCTTCGGTTCGATTGCAACCGAAATGACGGGATCTGGAAATTCCATTTTTTCGAGTATGATCGGATCTGATTCATCGCACAACGTATCACCCGTGCGCGTGTGTTTCAATCCAACCATCGCACAGATGTCTCCGGTGTAGGCCTCATCAATGTCTTCGCGATGATTCGCATGCATGCGGAGAAGCCGTCCGACACGCTCCTTTTTCCCGGAGGTCGGATTGTACACGTAGGATCCGCTCTTCACGATTCCGGAATAGACTCTCAGAAATGTAAGTTTTCCGACATACGGATCGGTCATAATCTTGAATGCAAGAGAGGTAAATTTCTCCTTATCGCTCACCTTTCGAACGATATGATCCTTCATGTTCTCGTGATGCCCGGAAATCTCACCGGCGGTAACATCAAGCGGCGAGGGAAGAAAATCGATCACGGCATCGAGCAACGACTGTACACCTTTATTCTTGAATGACGAACCGCAGAGAACGGGAATAATCGTCACTTTGAGACAGGCCCGGCGGAGAACCCCTTTAATCTCCTCGGGGGAAATTTCCTTTCCATCAAGATACTTTGCGAGGAGCGTATCGTCCTCATCGGATACTGCTTCCAACATCTTTGTTCGGTATTCCTGCGCCTTCTTCTCAAGGTCATGGGGAATCGGGAGCTCGTCCCACGTGATCCCTGCATTACTCTCGTGGAAAATGCGCGCTTTCATCGTGATAAGGTCGATCACACCAGTAAACATTTCGCCTTCACCGACCGGCAGCTGGACCGGAACGGCGTTCGCGCCAAGTCGGGCCTTCATCATGGCGATGACGTTGAGGAAATCCGCCCCGACACGATCCATCTTATTCACAAAGGCAATTCTTGGAACGCCGTATTTATCAGCCTGACGCCAGACGGTCTCCGATTGCGGTTCGACTCCGCCGACGGAGCAGAAGAGTGCAACGGCTCCATCGAGCACGCGCAGAGAGCGTTCGACCTCCACCGTGAAATCGACGTGACCGGGGGTATCGATGATATTGATACGGTGATTTTCCCAAAAGCATGTCGTCGCGGCACTCGTGATCGTGATTCCGCGTTCTTTTTCCTGTTCCATCCAATCCATCGTGGCCGCGCCGTCGTGCACCTCTCCCATCCGGTGAAGAACACCAGTATAAAAGAGGATGCGCTCGGTCGTCGTGGTCTTCCCAGCGTCGATGTGGGCCATGATGCCGATATTGCGTGTCCGTTCCAGTGGATATACCCGAGGCATAGGTTTCGTCTTTAGCTAAGTATAGTGTGTCGAGAAAGTCGTTATCGTAATCGTAAGTTCTGTTTTACCATTTAAAGTGCGCAAAGGCCTTATTTGCTTCGGCCATTTTATGGGTATCTTCTTTCTTCTTGACTGCATTCCCCTCATTATTCGCTGCGGCCAGAAATTCGGAGGCCAATTTCAGCGACATCGACTTATCGCTTCGTTCTGAAGCATAGGTAATCAGCCAGCGGATCGCCAGTGCAATACTTCTGTCGGACCGCACTTCGGTCGGAATCTGATATGTCGCTCCACCGACGCGTCGTGCTTTGATTTCCAGAACCGGTTTCACATTATTCACGGCCTTTTTGAAGATGTCGAGGCCGGGCTGCTTGCTTCGTTGTTCCGCCGTTTCTATGGCGTCATACACAATCCGTCGAGCAAGGTGTTTCTTCCCCTGCTTGAGGACGCTGTTGATGAATTTCGCCACGAGGAGATCGTTGAATTTCGGATCCGGGCTAATTATTCGTTTTGTAGATGATTTCTTTCTCATAGAAGAATCTTATTTCGGCCTCTTCGCGCCGTATTTTGATCGACCTTGTTTTCGTTCCGCAACACCTGCAGTATCGAGTGTCCCGCGAACAATATGATATCTCACTCCGGGAAGATCCTTGACTCTTCCCCCACGGATGAGCACGATCGAGTGTTCCTGCAAATTATGTCCTTCGCCCGGAATGTACGCGGTCACTTCTATACCGTTGGTCAATCGCACGCGAGCCACTTTCCGCAACGCGGAGTTCGGTTTTTTCGGCGTCGTCGTATAGACTCTTGTGCACACTCCCCTTTTTTGGGGGGACTGGTGAAGAGCCGGTGCCTTACTCTTCCAGACGAGTTTTTCCCTGCTAAGTCGAACTAATTGATTGATCGTAGGCAAAACGGGGCACTCCTGTTTTTGTCAAAGCTTAGAAATATATGAATTTTCTGGTTCTTTGTCAACTAAATTGTTTAAAATCGGCCAGTTTCCTGCTCTTTACGAGGACGCTGCCCGTTCCTTCTGCCGGGTCTTCCTCTTTTCCTCCTCCTCGACAAGCAACGTGCTCAGTTCGGGCTGCACCGTTTCCTCTCCCGGCAGGACAATAATATTTCTGAATTTCTTCAGACCCGTACCGGCGGGAATCAGATGACCCATGATCACGTTCTCTTTGAGGCCAAGGAGAAGATCGACCTTTCCTTCGATGGCAGCATCGGTCAGGACCTTCGTTGTTTCCTGGAACGAAGCCGCGGAAATGAAGCTCTCCGTCGACAAGGCGGCCGAAGTGATTCCGAGGAGAATCGGCTCAGTGGTGGCGGGTTCCGCGTCGCGGTACTCGATCACCTTCTTCGTCTTTTTCCTCAGGTCAGTATTTGCCTCGCGGATCTTTTTCTTCGCGAGAATCTGTCCGTTCTTGAGCTTCGAATCGCCTTTCCCGGTGATGACCACCTGGTCCTTGAGCAGCTCATTCTCCTGATTGATGGACTGAATATCCACATAATCGTCTTCGAGGAACTTCGTGTCACCCGGATCGACCACGCGAACCTTCTGCATCATCTGGCGCACAATGACTTCGATATGCTTGTCATTGATCTTCACACCCTGCATCCGGTACACTTCCTGGATTTCATTCACGAGATATTCTTCCACTGCGCCGACGCCCTTGATCCGCAGAATATCATGGGGATCGATCGCGCCGTCCGACAACCGTTCACCAGCACGGATCACATCATTCTCCTGTGCAAGGACATGCTTACCCAGCGGGATGAGATACCGCCGTTCATCGTGACCATCGTGGCTCTTGACGAAGATTTCACGTGAGCCGCGACGCTGCGGACCGAACTTCACGACACCGTCGATTTCCGAAACGATCGCCGGATCCGCCGGGCTTCGTGCTTCAAACAGCTCGGTGACACGCGGTAAACCACCCGTGATGTCGCGCGTCTTGCCGCTGTCTCTGGGGATTTTTACCAGCACCGTTCCTGCCGCAACTTTCTCGCCGTCATCGACCACCATGTGCGCACGCGTCGGTATAATGTAACTTCCGACCTTCGCACCGGCATCATTGATCACCAGGATGGACGGGCTCAGTGATCGGTCACGGGAATCAATGACAACCTTCTGGATATGACCGGTTTGCTCATCCGGCTCCTCACGGTATGTCACGTTTTCCTTCAGATCCTGGTACTGAACTTTTCCTGCGTGCTCGGAAATAATCACGGCATTATACGGGTCCCATTCATAAATGATCTCGCCGCGCTTGACGGACGCGCCATCGGCAAGAAGGAGGGTCGCACCGTAGGGAACATCGTACTTCGTAAGAATACGGTTATCCTTATCCACAATGTTCACAATCCCGCTTCGTCCGAGAACAATCAGTTTCCCTTCATTTTCAGATTGTTTGAGGAACTTGATGCCGTCGTACTTGAGGCGACCGTCGAACTTCGAGACAATCTGGGACTGTGCCGCGATCAGACTTGCCGTACCACCGGTGTGGAATGTGCGTAGTGTGAGCTGTGTTCCCGGCTCGCCAATCGATTGCGCGGCGATAATTCCGACCGGTTCACCGGGTTCGACGAGCTTCGATGTCGTGAGATTGCGACCATAACACTTTGCACAGACTCCCCTCTTCGCCTCGCATGCGAGAACGGAACGAATTTCGACAGACTCGATGGAAGTATCGGCGATCGCGGCTGCTTTCACCTCGTCAATTTCTTCAGCCGATTTCACGATAACTTTTCGGGTGAGCGGATCGACGACGTCGCGCACTGCCACACGCCCGAGGATGCGCTCCTGGAGCGGTTCCTTCACATCTTCGCCTTCCTTCAATGCGCCCGTGAGAACACCACGGATCGTTCCGCAATCGTCGACGGAAATGATGGCATCCTGCGCAACGTCGACGAGACGCCGGGTCAGATAGCCCGCATCAGCCGTTTTCAGTGCCGTGTCGGCAAGACCTTTGCGTGCACCGTGCGTGGAGATGAAGTATTCGAGAATCGAGAGCCCTTCACGGAAGTTTGCAATGATCGGCGTTTCGATCAGTTCCCCGGTTGCTCCGGACATGCTTTTCTGCGGCTTTGCCATCAATCCGCGCATCCCGGCAAGCTGCCGTACTTGCTCCTTTGAACCGCGCGCGCCGGAATCCACCATCATATAGAGCGAGTTGAATCCATCCCGATCCTGCTGCAGTGCATCAAACAACCGTTCTGCGACCTTATTGGTTGTCCGCGTCCAGATATCGATCACCTTGTTATAGCGCTCTCCGTTGGTAATGAAGCCGCGGAAGTACTGGCTTTGAACGTTATCGACATCCCGGAGCGATTTATTGATGACATCTTCTTTCTCTCCAGGAATGATGACGTCGCCAACGCTCACGGAAAGTCCACCGCGTGTCGCATACGTAAACCCGAGTTCCTTGAGATTATCGAGGAATTCCGCAGTGACAAGATTTCCGCATGACCGGAAGACATTCTGAACGATTTGTGTCAGACGTTTCTTATTGAGGAGCTCATTGATAAATCCGAGGTCCTTTGGGACGATTTGATTGAAGAGAATTCTGCCGGTCGTCGTCTCGACAAGGGCATCGCCGATACGGACTTTAATGCGTGCATGAAGTCCCACAGATCCGCAGTTGTAGGCAATGATCGCCTCGTTGGAACTGGAGAACATCTTCCCTTCTCCAACGTCGCCGGTCTTTGACTTCGTGAGATAGTAGCAGCCGAGAACCTGATCCTGCGTCGGATGCACAATCGGCGCGCCGTTCGACGGAGAAAGAATATTATGGCTCGAAAGCATGAGAATCCGCGCTTCGAGCTGGGCATCGAATGAGAGTGGCACGTGCACAGCCATCTGATCGCCATCGAAATCGGCATTGAACGCCGTACATACCATCGGATGAATCCGGATGGCTTTTCCTTCCACCAATACCGGCTGGAACGCCTGAATCCCGAGACGGTGGAGCGTGGGAGCACGATTTAAGAGCACCGGGTGTCCTTCGATGATGCTCTCGAGGATTTCCCACACCTCCGATCCCTTTTTATCGACCATCTTCTTGGCGCTCTTTACAGTTTTCACCAGACCGCGCTCAATGAGCTTCCTGATGATAAACGGCTTGAATAACTCCACGGCCATATCCTTCGGCAAACCGCATTCATGCAATCTCAGCTCCGGGCCGACGACGATAACGGATCTGCCGGAATAGTCAACGCGCTTTCCGAGCAGGTTCTGACGGAATCTCCCCTGTTTCCCTTTCAACATATCGGAAAGGGACTTGAGAGCGCGATTGTTATCCGAACGAACGGCATTGAGTCGGCGCGAATTGTCGAAGAGAGAATCAACGGCTTCCTGAAGCATCCGCTTTTCGTTTCGCAGGATAACTTCGGGTGCCTTAATCTCAATGAGCCGCTTCAGACGATTGTTCCGGATGATAACCCGGCGGTACAAATCGTTCAGGTCGGAAGTAGCAAACCTGCCGCCTTCGAGTGGAACCAGCGGGCGCAGTTCGGGCGGAATGACCGGGATTACATCCAGTACCATCCATGAAGGATGGTTCGGGACGCTGTTCTCCCGTTCACGAAATGCTTCGACGACGCGCAGCCGCTTGAGGACTTCCTGCTTCTTCTGCACAGAAGTTTCTTCCTTCGCCGCAATGCGGAGCTCCGCGGCGAGGGTCTCGATGTCAACACGTTTCAAAAGATCCTTGATCGCTTCACCGCCGATGCGTGCGATGAATTTTTTCTCGTCATTATCTTCCAGATCCCGATTCTTCTCGGGAAGCGTTGCAAGGACGTCGTAATACTGCTCTTCCGAAAGCAAATCCATGGTCTGCAATCCGGTTGTCCCAGGCTGTATCACCACATACGATTCATAATAGATGATGCGCTCGAGATCCTTGCCGCTCAAACCAAGGATATTGCCGATTTTTGACGGAGCAGACCGGAAATACCATATATGGACTATCGGAACGGCGAGGGCGATATGTCCCATCCGTTCGCGCCGGACGCTCTTTTGTGTTACTTCAACGCCGCAGCGATCGCAAATGATCCCCTTGTACCGTATGCGTTTGTATTTTCCACAGTGACACTCCCAGTCGCGCACCGGCCCGAAGATCTTTTCGCAGAACAATCCGTCCTTCTCCGGACGGAATGAGCGGTAGTTGATTGTTTCGGGTTTCGTCACCTCACCATGTGATCGCGAAAGAATCAGATCGGACGATGCCAATGTGATCGTGATCTTGGAAAAATTCTTCTTGATCAGGTTTTCGTGTGATGTAAATGCCATGCGAATATCTCCAATCCGTTTATTCGATCTTCAAATCCAAACCCAAACCCATGAGTTCACGAACAAGCACATTAAACGATTCCGGTACATTTGGTTCCGGCAGATTGTCTCCTTTCACAATGGATTCGTAGAGTTTTGCGCGGCCGTAGACGTCATCGCTCTTTACGGTCAGCATTTCCTGAAGGATGTTTGCCGCACCGTACGCCTCGAGGGCCCACACTTCCATTTCCCCAAAACGCTGGCCGCCAAACTGGGCTTTGCCACCGAGCGGCTGCTGGGTGATAAGTGAATACGGACCGATCGACCGTGCATGGATCTTATCGTCGACGAGATGCGAAAGCTTCATCATATAGATGAAGCCAGCGGTCACCTGCTGGTCGAAGGGCTCGCCGGTACGACCGTCGACGAGCACCGCCTTCGAGTTCTTGTCGAGCTGTGCTTTTTCAAGTTCCACCTGAACATCTTCCCACGATGCACCGTCAAAAATCGGCGTAGAATATTTCAGATTCAGTTTCTTGCCGGCCCAGCCGAGTGCAGTCTCAAAAAGCTGTCCGAGGTTCATTCGGGACGGCACGCCGAGTGGATTGAGCACAATGTCAACAGGCGTTCCGTCTACCATAAACGGCATATCCTCGGTCGGCACGATTTTCGCCACGACGCCTTTGTTTCCATGACGGCCGGCCATCTTATCACCCACCGACAGTTTTCTCTTTTTCGCAACATAGACCTTCGCAAGCTGGACGATTCCGGACGGCAATTCATCGCCAAGGAGGATCTTCGTCTTCTCGTGCTTGTGATATTCGACGATGTCGTTCTTCTTCTGGAGATAGTTTTCGTAAATCCGGAGAACGAGTCCGTTCTTTTTCTTCTCCTCGGTCCAGTCTGCACGATAATCCAGATTTTCGAGCTGTTCACCGAGATTGGTGAACGTCTCTTCCTTCAGCGTTGTCCCACCGCGGATCGCAACATCTCCATCCATCGAGCGGATCCCGGAGGATTTTTCACCGTCCAGAAGCACGGTGAGTTTCTTGACAAGCTTGTCGAAATTGTCCTTCAACGCCTTCTTCTCGGCGCGGTCCAGCTGATCGATGAGCCGCTTATCTTCCTTCTTCGATTCCGCATCCTTCTTCTTGCGGCTAAACAACTTCGTCGCAATGACGATTCCCTTCATTCCGGGCGGCGCTTTGAGCGACGCATCCTTCACGTCTCCGGCCTTTTCTCCGAAAATCGCCTTCAGCAGTTTCTCTTCGGGCGTCGACTCGGTCTCGCCCTTCGGCGTGATTTTTCCGATGAGGATGTCACCTTCGACAACGTCCGCTCCGACACGCACGACGCCGTTTTCGTCGAGATCCTTGACTGCCTCTTCGCTGACGTTCGGAATTTCGCGGGTAAGTTCTTCCTCGCCGCGTTTCGTGTCGCGCACCTGCAGCTCGAACTCCTCGATATGCAACGAGGTAAAGACATCTTCCGCAACGAGACGCTCATTGATAACGATAGCATCCTCGAAATTATATCCGCGCCACGGCATGAATGCTACCAGGACGTTTCGGCCGAGAGCAAGCTCACCGTGATCCGTTGCGCAGCCATCGGCAAGAATGTCGCCTTTCTTGACGTGCTGTCCCGGCTTCACGACCGAGCGCTGATTAATCGCAGTATCCTGATTGGTCCGGAAGAACTTGATCAACCGGTACTCTACACGTTTCTTTTCTTCGAAACTGACGAGCGCTTCGTTGCTCGACTCGTCGATGTCATAATTCACGATGATCGCATTCGAATCGACATACTCAACGACACCGTTCCGCTCGGCAATGATCATGGTGCGGGCGTCCCGGGCGATCTTTTCTTCGAGCCCGGTTCCCACGATGGGAGCAATCGGCCTGAGCAGCGGTACCGCCTGGCGCTGCATGTTCGATCCCATGAGCGCACGGTTCGCGTCGTCGTGTTCGAGGAACGGAATAAGAGCGGCAGCGGCACTTACAATCTGATTCGGTGCAACATCGATATAGTGCACCTCTTCCGGCTTGACCACTGCGTAGTCCGTTTGCAGACGGGCCTTCACACGGTCGGTGAGGAATTTTCCCTTGTCATCAATCGCATTGTTTGTTTGTGCGATAGTGTAGACGTCCTCTTTTTCCGCCGTCATGAACTCGATTTCATCGGTGACCTTGCCGTTCTTCGTTTTCCGGTACGGTGTTTCGATGAACCCGAATTCAT
>Ga0335082_10002329_pt1 | contig 20424 bp, 12 predicted proteins | sample Lox_Sample_41_FD_206718 | JGI IMG/M metagenome (GOLD analysis project Ga0335082, IMG submission 206718) | Soil microbial communities from Loxahatchee National Wildlife Refuge, Florida, United States - Lox_Sample_4.1 | ecosystem: Environmental > Terrestrial > Soil > Wetlands | place: USA...
GAAAGAAACGAACAAGAATCAATATTGGGTGGCGCAGCATTCGCGCCCAGTCATTTTTCTCATTCTGACGATGGGTCTGCTGGGCGCGTATCTCGCCTTCACGATCCCGGTCTCGGTATTCCCCTCTACAGATTTCCCGCGCGTGCTGATTGCGGTCGACAACGGCGTAATGCCGATCGACCAGATGATGGTGACGATCACGCGTCCGCTGGAAGAAGCCGTCAACAGCGTTCCCGGCCTGGTCAACGTGCGCTCGATTACGAGCCGTGGGTCGGCGGAGATCGATCTCTACTTCCGCTGGGACGTGGACATGTTCCAGACGCTGCAGTACGTCAACGCCGCGATCTCGCGCATCCAGCCAGAGATTCCGCAGACGGCAAAGATCGAAGCGCACCGCATGACGTTCGCGGCATTTCCGATCATCGCCTACAGCATCACGTCCGATAGCATGCCGCAGACCAGGCTGTGGGAGATGGCGACGTATGAGATGAAGCCGCGACTGAATCGCCTCGACGGCGTCTCCACGGTGATCATTCAGGGAGGACAGGAACCCGAGTTCCACGTCACGCCGGATCCGGCGAAACTGCTCACCGCAGGAGTGACCGTGTCGGACATCCTGGATACGGTACGGCGCACGAATCTCATCGATTCTCCGGGACTGCTGGAGCAGAATCACCAACTCTATCTTGGGCTGATTAATGGCCAGGTACGGACTCCCGAGGAGATAGCCAACGCGGTCATCAAGAACACTCCGGCGGGAGTCCCCGTGCGTATCGGCGACATCGCAACCGTCGCTCCGAGTGTTAGACCGCTGTACACCGTGGTGACGGCCGACGGCAAGCCTGCAGTCCTCGTCAACATCAACCGGCAACCTGACGGAAACACGGTGGAGGTCGCGCAGGAAGTGCGCAACGAGATCGAGAACATCAAGAAAGCTCTGCCACCGGGTATCAAGATTCAGCCCTTCTACGATCAGTCGATCATCGTGAGCGAATCGATCAGGAGCGTGCGGGATGCAATCCTGTTGGGACTGATCCTCGCCTCCATCATTCTGGTCGTGTTCTTGCGCGATTGGGGAACGTCGCTGGTCGCGGGCCTGGTGATTCCCGTGACTGTTTTGGTGACGTTCATCGCGTTGAAGTTGATGGGGCAGACCTTCAACCTGATGACGCTCGGCGGCTTGGCCGCGGCCGTGGGATTGGTAATCGACGATGCCATCGTCGTGGTCGAAAACATCGTGCTCCATCGCGATCTTGGGCAGGGCCGCCTGGAGGCGATCCGCAGCGCGCTGAAGGAAATCACCGTTCCACTCATCGGTTCAACCATAACGCCGGTCGTCGTCTTCCTTCCACTGATTGTCATCACCGGCGTCTACGGTGTGTTCTTCCGGGCGCTAGCTGTCACGATGACGGTGTCCCTGCTAACCTCGCTCGGATTAGCTGTGACGTGGACTCCGAACTTGAGTCAGTACTTCATCCGCAGAAAGTACGAACCGGAAGGGACACCGCAAGGGGCCGCGCCATCGGCCGAAAGCCAGCCGAAAAATGGCGCCGACGATGCGACAAAACTCTTGGCCGCAGAAGAGAACCACCTGAGTGGGTTCTTTCTACGTGTGGTCGACTTTCACGAAAAATGGCTGCGCCGGGCGTTGGAACGGCCGATTCTGCTCGTTGTCCTGAGCGGCGCTCTGATTGTTGTCTCATTTCTCTGCTTCGAACTCGCCGATACCGACCTGCTGCCCGCCATGGACGAGGGCGGGTTCACCGTCGATTACATTATGCCCGCCGGTAGCTCCCTGGCGGAAACCAATCGCGTGATCACGCATGTGGAGCGGATGCTGCACGACATGCCCGAGGTGGAAAGCACTTCTCGCCGCACCGGGTTGCAGCTCGGGCTGGCCGCCGTGACGGAGGCGAATACGGGCGACATTCTGGTGAAGCTCAGGGCGAAACGCGATCGCGACATCGAAGAAATCATGGCCGACGTGCGCGCCCAGATCAAGAAACAGGAACCCGCTCTCGACGTCGACTTGATCCAGGTCTTGCAGGATATGATCGGCGATCTGACATCGGCGCCGCAGCCCATCGAGATCAAGCTGTTTTCGCAGGATGCCAAGCAGTTGGAGGAGTGGGCTCCAAAGGTCGCCGACGGAATCAGCAAGGTTCCCGGGGTCGTGGACCTTCTCAACGGTATCGACAACACCATCAGTGGACCCGCGGTCACGTTTAACGTCGACCCAATGGTCGCGGCTAGAGCAGGCTTCACTGCCGAAGAAGTAGCACTTGACGCCTCGGCGATTCTCGAGGGCGAGCCTGCTCCGACACCTGTCGTGGTCAACGATCGGGCCTACACTCTGCGCGTACGGTTTCCGGCTGCGAACCGCGCCTCGCTCGAGGCCATACGCGACACTCTGCTGGTAAGCAGTTCCGGGCACACCGCAACCCTCGGTTCTTTAGCATCAATTGTCGAAACGCCGGGGCAAATCGAAGTCCGCCGCGAGAACCTGCAGCGGGATGTCGCGATAACAGCGCGCCTCGAGGGCCGCGGCCTGGGCAGCGGCATGGCGGATGTGCAAAGGGTAGTCAATGGACTGCATCTGCCTTCGAGCATCCGAGTCGTTTACGGGGGCCAATACGCCGACCAGCAGCAGAACTTTCACGACCTGGTCATCGTGCTGATCCTGGCCGTTCTGCTTCTGTTCATTGTGCTGCTGTTCGAATTCGGAAGCTTCGCGGCGCCGGTTGCGATTTTGGCGTCGGCGCTGCTCTCCACCTCCGGAGTGTTTATCGCGCTGCTGATCACACGCACTACATTCAACATTTCATCGTTCATGGGCATGATCATGGTGGTGGGAATTGTCGCCAAGAACGGCATTCTGCTGCTCGATGCTGATCAAAAAATGAGACGCCTCGACAAGTCCGCGGAAGAGGCCATGCTGCTTGCCGCCCGTCGCCGCCTGCGCCCCATCGCAATGACAGCGTTGGCTACGGTGGCGGGCATGCTTCCCCTGGCTTTCGCTTTGGGAGCGGGGTCGCAGATGCTGCAACCGCTCGCGATCGCGGTCATCGGCGGCGTGCTGATTTCGATGGTGTTGTCACTGATCATCACTCCGGCGGTGCACTTCTACCTCGGCGGACGACAGGAAAGCAGTGCGCCAACCGAGTAGGAAAACTTCTGCACATGCCTGCCCAATCCAAATTACGGCATGCTGGTTACCAAGTGGGGACGTACCCGCACATTCAGGCTATTCCGCCATGCAGAACAGTCCTCGCCAGCGCGGGTCCGCGGCGGTAAACTATTGTCAGAGTTGAGAGTTCCCGCCCAGGGACCTGTCCAAGGCGCTCTTTCCCCCTAAAGCCAGATCCGGTGGTCGGCAGGCCTTGGAACCCCCTCTCTTGGCGCGGAACTTGCACTAGAATAGGCGCATTCGGCGTCATATTCGCCGATTGCGCTGCGAGGACAGATTCCAACGGTGGAAAAAGGAACCGCGTCCAGGGAAAAAGACAAACCAGTGCTTGACGAGCAGACCCTCGGCAAGCTGCTGGAAGCGGCCTACGTGCTGCAGGAACACAACCGCGAGTTGCAGGCGCTCGAGTTGTCGTTCCAGTTAAAGCGCGAACAGCTTGAGGCCGAAGCGCGTGCTGCGGTACCTTCAATACCGCCGCCGAAGGCATCTTCCGCGGAGCCCGTGACGTCCGCGGACTATACCCTTATCCTCGCTCAGATCGTCGAAACTCAGCACCACATCCAAGTCCGCAAGCTCGGACTCGACGATGCGATGGCCCTGGTGGCGGCGCGCGTGGCCGAGATGGGCCGAGCCAGCGGCGCAGCCGTTGGAATTGTCGACGGAAAGAACATCCGGTATCGCGGCGTGGCCGGCGCCAAAGCTCTGCCGAACGGGGCGGTCGTCCCCAAAGAGAAAGCTCTCTGCATTCCCTGTTTGAAGACGAGCCAGGTGTTTCGTTGCCCTGATGTCAATCCGGAATTTCTGCTCGATACGGATGAATGCCGTCGCCGCGATATTCAGTCGATGATCGCGGTCCCGGTCTTCCACGACGGATCGGTGGCTGGAGGCCTGGAACTGTACTATTCCGAGTCCAACGCTTTTACGGAGCAGGACATTCACACGTGCCAGTTGATGGCTGGACTAGTCACCGAAGCGCTGTCACGCGATGAGGAGCTGAACTGGAAAAAGTCGCTCGCCACGGAACGCGCGGCGATGCTCGATGCGCTGGAAAAGCTTCAGCCGAATCTGGCTGCTCTGGTCGGGAAACCCGCGGCACAGCAAGCTGCGCCTACTACCCCATCTCCGGCACCCGCGCGTACCTTCGCCTGCCGCAAGTGCGGTCACACGCTACTGGCGGAAGAACAATTCTGCGGACAGTGCGGATCGCCGCGCAACACAGACTACGAACCTCCCAGCATGCAGAGCAAGGTGGCCTCGCTCTGGCAAATGCAGGAAGCGCAGAAGAAGGAATCCACGACAGAAGCTGCTAAAGCCGAACCAGTTCCCGAGACACTGCCCGCGAGCAGCGATCCTCCGGCAGCGGACACGTCACTGGCGCAGTCCATTGAGAAGCAGATTCCAGAGCTCTTCACCGCGGAAACCGAGATGGAAACTGGCTCGAGTACCGCGAAGGAGCCGGTGGAGTTGCTTCATCATGACGAAGTCGCCGATGTGGAAGAAGACGAATCCGCGGAGGCGGAACCGGAGAAGCAACTCGCCGACGCAGAACCCGCCGGCAAACTCGCGCGACGCGCCGACTGGAGTTCGGCGGCATCCGCCAAAGAATTCCTCGAGCAGATCTCTTCCGGAACGCGTCAAGGAACGTTGCTCAGCTTCTGGAACAGCCGGCGCGGAGATATCTATCTCGCAGTTGCCGTAATCCTTGTCGCCTGCGTCATTCGATGGGGAATCTGGTCCGATCGTTCGGTGAGCGCCACGGCAACACCGAATGCGGCCGCGACGAATCCGCGCAAAGCCGCGCCAGATTCCAATCTCTCACTGTTCGACCGGATGCTCATCCAACTCGGCATTGCGGATCCACCCGAAGCGCCCGAGGACAAAGGCAATCCGACGGTGCAGGTGTGGGAAGATCTGCACACGGCGCTCTACTACTGCCCGGGAGCGGACCTATACGGCAAAACGCCAAAAGGGAAATTCGCCACGCAGCGCGAAGCGCAACTGGATCAATTCGAACCGGCCTACCGCAAACCCTGTAATTGACGGCCTTTCCGCGCGAGGGCCTGATTCCAGAGCATTTCGAATTGACAACCTCTCATGATGGGAGTGCAATCATACCAACCGATTTCGCCCTCTTCGTCGACTCGATCGAAAAACAGGAGAACCTGGTTGGCAAGTCCAGACGACCCGCCAGACAAACCCAATACTCTGCCGCGACCGGAGCTCAATCCCCTGCTGAATCCGCTGCTTGCGGACAATATGGGACGCTGGGCCGAAGTCTATTTCACCGCCCCACCGGAAAAACGCGAAGAAGCTGTGCTCGACCTTCTGCGTGAATTGGAAGCGGTAAACCCGCAGCACCTGAACCCTCACGACCCGGCGTTGCGGGCTGCGTTTCAGGAACCTGTCCGCGTACCGGGGAATTTCCCGGAGCAACTTAAAGAGGCCGAAACAGTGAATCGAACGCAGTGTCCGTCTTGCGGTCATGAAAATCCCGATGCGCACCAGTTCTGCGGGAAGTGTGGTGCATCCATCGAAAGCGTCACAATCCCCACAAATTCCGCGATCTATGAATCCCGGTCGGACGGGTCGGACCGCGAGGACATACCAGCATTGTCCAAAGCAACATCAGCATCGGTGGAGGTCGACGCGGGGCAGGAAGATCGGCTTTCGGGGCGTGATTCTCGAAGCAACGAGCCGGCGGGAGGACACGATGATTTGTCGCTGTTTCGCAGCTTCAGCGCTCATCGGTCCGCCGATGACTACGGACTCGAACCGTCTCGACCTTATCGTCTCTACATCGGTGCGATACTGGCCATCCTCATTTTGGGGCTCGGATACATGGCGTGGAAAGTCAGCGGTTCCTCGCAAGCGCACCAGGCGCCTGCCCCGCCGCCGACGACGGCCCCGGAGAATCGCGCTGCAGGACCATCTTCGCGAACAGCAGAGGCGGTCCCGACACAAGCGGAGTCCAGTGCCCATGCGGCTGCGCCTGCCGCTCCGGCGAAGAGCGCTCCGGCACAGGATTCCGCTAAGGCTCCGGACACCGCCACCCACGCAGTTGAGCAGCAGGCGGAGCAATCGAAAGCTCCGGCATCTCCAGCCGCAAGCGACTCTGCCGCATCAACACCGCCAAGCCCCGGCGCCGAGGAACTCGCCACAGCACGGCGCTATCTGGTCGGATCGGCCGGGCGGGCACGCGACACGGGGGAAGCGGTGAGGTGGCTGTGGAAGTCGATTGCGAAGCACAACGGAGAAGCCACGCTGCTACTGGCCGACCTGTATTTGAAGGGGGAAGGCGTCTCGCAGAACTGCGATCAGGCGCGCGTCCTGCTCGACACGGCTGCGCGCAGAGGTGTCACCGGCGCAGGTGAGCGGCTGCGCAATCTGCAAGCTTCCGGTTGTCAGTGATCGAGCCGCGATCGAACCAGGAAATATCGGATCGGGGCGGCGTTCGTGAGCGACGCATCGTCGCGAACCCCGTCCCAATCCAAGAGAACTATTGCATCATCAGCGCGGTTGGGCTTCGCCGGGACTCATACCACAGGGCCAATTCGACCCGATTCCACAATCCCAGCTTGTCATAGATCACGCGCAAGTAATTCTTGACGACGTGCTCGGTGGTTCCGATGGCTTCGGCTACTTCTTTGTTTTTCAGGCCTTCGGCAACAAGCTGGATGACCCGGTGTTCACGTTCACTGGGGATACGGTTCCCATAGCGTCCAATTGCAGACATGCTTGCCTCCGGTACAGCAGGGTCGCGAGTTTGACTCGCTTGATACCGCCGGTAATTCCGAAACGAAGAAACAACCGGTTAAAATGGGCTTTGACGGTTCGCCGGGCCATCTTGAGCTGGCTGGCAATTTCGGCGTTATCGCATCCTTGTAAGAGCAGGTCCACGATTTGCTGTTCGCGCGGACCGAGCCGAACAGTCTGCTCCTTCATCCTGACTCCCCCTAGAATAAAATCGCCTCACCTAGACGGTGCGTGGCGTCGTGTATTTCAATTCTCATAGCATCCGCGTTGCCACTTTGAGACGGGATCGCGAAAAATCCCGGAAACGTTTTTTCCACAGACACTTGCAGGCATCCTCGCTACCTCCGCAATTTCAGAATGGAGTCGCACTCGGGGGGATGGAGGGAAATCCCACGCAGTCGCCCGGGCAAGCCGCCCACGGCGAAGTCCGCATGGATACTGAACGTACGAAAGACTGCCGGCGACCTACACGCGCCGTGCCGCTGAACCCGGCCATGCGGCAGAACGCCCTGATGGTGGATCGGGAAGCGCGCTTAGATCCCGAAATTTAACGACTGCGGCTACCGCGCGAGCCGACGTCAGTCAGGTAAATACCTTAGACGAAACTTCCCGGATACGTAGAGACGCTGGCACAAATTACACGATTGTCCGTAGTGTCTTGGTTTCAAGTCAAGCCCCCGAGCGGGGGGATTTCCCCCAGGATTGCTGGCAGCGGGCGAGGTTGGAGGATCCAGGTTAGAGCCCGTATTTCTTCATTAGGTGGCGGAAGGAGCGGTAGGAAATGCCGAGTACGTCGGCGGCTTTGGTTTGGACGCCGCCGCTCTGATTGAGCGCATTCTGCAGCAGCGAGCGCTCGATGCCCGCGACGTAGTTTTCCATTCCCAGGCCTTCAGGCAGAGTCAGGTCAGATCCGATTTCGGGAAGAGTTGATCCGCCCGCAGACGCGGCAGCCGCGCGCGCCTTCGGACGCTCGGCGGGCAGTTCGACGTGAAGTTCGTCAGTGGTCTCCAGGGCGACCGCGCGTTCCACAGTATTCTCGAGCTGGCGGACGTTTCCCGGCCACTCGTAGCCGCAGAGGGAGTCGAGTGAAGAGGCGTGCACCCGAAGGATACTGCGGCCCGCCGCGCTCGCGTACTTCTTGAGGAAATGATTGACCAGAAGAGGAATGTCCTCGCGCCGCTCGCGCAAGGGAGGCACGCGGATGGGGATGACATTCAGCCGGTAGTAGAGGTCTTCGCGGAACAGGTTTTCGGCGACGGCTTTGTCGAGATCGCGGTTCGTGGCGGCGATGACGCGCACGTCGATCGAAATCTCGCTGGTGCTTCCTACGGGGCGCACCGTGCGCTCCTGCAACACGCGCAGCAGCTTCACCTGCATGGCGAGGGTCATCTCGCTGATCTCGTCGAGGAAAATCGTTCCCCCGTCGGCGACTTCGAACAGGCCGCGCTTGTTCTGGTTGGCCCCCGTAAAAGCCCCTTTGAGGTATCCGAACAGTTCGCTCTCAAGCAGCGTTTCAGGAAAGGCTCCGCAATTCACCGAGACGAAGGCATCGGTCGCCCGGGGTGAACAGACGTGAACGGCACGGGCCACGAGTTCTTTACCCGTGCCGCTCTCGCCGTGAATCAGGACCGTGCTGGCTGTAGAAGCGACGGTGCGCACCGTGTGCTTCAACTTCTCCATCGCCGGGCTCGATCCGATAATGTTGTCGAGCGAGTTTCGTGTAGCGGCATCGCGACGGAAGGCGAAATTCTGCTTGCTGAGTGTGAGTTTTTCAAGCGCCCGGTTGATGGCCAGTTTGATCTCATCGACCAGTCCCGGACTCTTACGAATGTAGTCAGACGCGCCGCCGGCTTTAACGGCTTCGACCGCAGCCTCGTAGTCGTCGACAGCAGTGATGAGGATCACAGCCGAATCGGGCGACACGCGATGGGCGTGGCGCAGAACCTCGATGCCGTCGATGTTCGGCATCTTGATGTCGGTGATGATGACGTCGTAGAGGGCGCCGTCGATCTTGTTCTTGGCGGTCTGGCCCGCCTGTACGGTCTCGACGCGGTGCCCCTCGCGGCGCAGGGAGATGTCGAGCATTTCGCAGATGGAGCGCTCGTCGTCGCAAACAAGAATGTTAGCCACGCGCACCTCCTCCTGCGGCGGCAGCCACGGCTGGCGGAGCCGCCAGAGCCGACACCTTTCCGGATGTTGCCGGGCCCTCGGCAGGTGCCGTCCGTTCGGCATCCAGTCGCCGCAAGCGCAACACGAACGTAGTGCCTTGCCCCGGCTTCGATCGCGCCCAGACCTTCCCTTCATGGGCCTGCACGATCTGGTAAACGATCGCCAGTCCGAGTCCGGTGCCACCTTCAAAATTCGACTGGAACGGCTCGAAGATCTTCTCGATCTGCTGCGGTGTCATTCCGGTGCCAGTATCAATAAATGAGACCTGCCAGTCGTCGCCCAATGACTCGATCGCCGCGGTCAGTGTGCCGCCGTCTTTCATCGCGCGCACCGCGTTCTCGCAGAGATTCCAGAAGACCTGCTTCAACTTGTCTCCGTCAGCAAGGACCAGTGCCTGATGAGCCGCAAAGCGTCGCTTAATCACGATACCGGTCTTCTCCGCGGTCATGCGGTGATCCATCAGCGTCAGCGTGTCTTCGACCAGCTGAATCAGGTCGGTCTTGTCGAAGTGATACTGCTTGGTCCGCGAGTAGGCGAGGAAATCGGTGATGATGGCGTTCAGCCGCTGCGATTCGCGGGTCACGATATCAAGCAGGCGGCGATGGTCTTCATTCATCTCCGGCACGCCCGACAGCATGCTGACCGATCCGGCGATGGAAGTCAGTGGATTGCGAATTTCGTGGGCAATGGCCGCTGCCAGGCGACCCACGGCGGCGAGGCGATCCTGCATGCGGACTTCGCGCTCCAGCCGGCGAATTTCGGTGAGGTCGTCGAGTACGTAGACGTATCCGAGTTCACCACGCTCAGGTACGGTCAAAGCCGAAACCCGCATGCGCACGGTCTTGCGGAACTTGTTGGGCGCGTCGAAGCGCACCTCGCTGTGTGTCTGCGATTCGACCGAGGGCAGCGGATCGAGAAAGAGCTGGCTCACCGGAGCACCCAGCAACTCACTGGTCGTGCGCTCGAGTAGTCGCTGCGCGGCGGCATTCACCAGCGTAATCCGTCCGTCGAGCCCGGTGGTGATCAGGCCGCTGCTGATCGAGTGAATGATGTTTTCCTGCAACGCCTGCAGGCTCTCCAGAGCGCCGCTGGCGTCCTTGAGCTGTACGCCCACCTGCCGCAGCTTTGCCGTCAGCAGTCCAGCTAGGTACGCCACCGCCAGAAACGCAAACAGGTTGACGAAGATGATGGCCTGCAGCGCTTTCAGACCAGGATGCGTCGTGCAGTAGGAAGGAATGATGGCGTAGTAGTTCAGATCCAGCACCGTTCCGTACAGAATGAAGGCGAGTGCGGCTACCAGCCCGGCCCAAACCCGCGGCAGCAAAACGGCGGCGACGATGATCACCAGCGGATACAGGAAGTTCAGCGAGCTATCCCAGCCGCCGGTCTCATGAACCACGAGGCTGACCAGAACCAGGTCGGTAAGAACCTGCAAGGATGCCTGCAGGCGGTGCTCCTGCCAGAATGAGAGCAGCAGCACATAAAAAAGCGAGAGGCTGTACCAGAACAGGATGGTGCTGATGAACAAACGCATCGGCACCGGCGCCGGACTGAACTGTGCGACCGCCAGTTCGATGGCCAGAAGCAGGGTCAGAATGAATATCCGGACCCGGACCAGCCAGACCAGCCAATTGCGCTCGTCAAAAGTCGATTGCATGGAGAGCCAAAGTTTCAAGGTTTCAGAGGTCTCAAGGTTTCAAAGTTTCGCGAATGATTCCTTGAAACTTTGAAACCTTGCCACTTTGAAACCTGCTTCATCCCGCCAGTTTGGCGATCATGGCGAACAGCGGCATGTAGAGCGAAATGACGATGCCGCCGACGCTGATGCCGAGGATACCGATGATGACCGGCTCCAACATGGCGAGCATGTCTTTAGTGGCTGCGTCGACTTCTTCTTCGTAGAAGTCTGCGATCTTCTGCAACATCGAATCCATGGCGCCCGTCGCTTCGCCGACGCCGATCATCTGCGTCACCATGTTCGGGAACACGCCGCACTCGCGCAGCGGATCGACGATGGTGCGTCCTTCTTCGATCGCCTTGCGCACTTTCATCAGCGCTTCTTCCAGCACAGCGTTGCCTGACGTGCGCGCGGTGATCCCCAAGCCTTCGAGAATCGGCACGCCCGATGTGATCAAGGTGCCCAGCGTACGGGTGAAGCGGCCGACGGCGATCTTACGAAGAAGGGAGCCCACCACCGGCAGGTTCAACAGCATTTTGTCGAAGTAGTACTTGCCGCGTGGATTCTTGCGAATCTGCTTGACACCGAACCAGATGCCGACCACGGACGCCAGAATGACCCACCAGAACGTCTGCACGAATTGGCTGAGCCCCATGGTGATTCGCGTTGGCAGCGGCAGGTTAACGCCCAGTCCAGCGAACAGGTTAGCGAAAATCGGCACGACCCATTTGAGCAGTGCGCCCACGATCAACACCGCCATACTCACAACGGCGATCGGGTAAATCAAAGCCGACTTCACCGCCGATCTCAACCGAACGGCTTTCTCGACATAGGTCGCCAGACGCTGCAGGATGATGTCGAGAATACCGCCGGTTTCACCGGCCTCGATCATGTTGGTGGTGAGGTCGTCGAAAATCACCGGATACTGCCGCATGGCGTTGGCCAGCGTGGCGCCGCCTTCCACTGTGGTCCGCACGCCGGTCAGCGTCTTCTGGAATGCCTGGTTTTCCTGGTTCGATGCCAGAATTTCCAGACACTGCACCAGAGGCAGTCCGGCATCGATCATGACCGAGAACTGGCGGAAGAACACCGCGATGTCCTTAGTCTTGACCTTGCCCGAACCAAATGTGGGCATGGAGAATTCTTTGCCCTTTTCGCGGATCGCGCCCGGGGTTATGCGCTCGCGCCGCAATGCCTGCGCCAGCGACTGCTTGTTGGGAGCTACACGCTCTCCAGAAACCTTCTGACCCGACGCATCCTTGCCGGAAAATGTGAAAACTGGCATGGTTTAGCTTCTCCTCACTGACGTACCTGCTTCTCAAAGTCGTTCCACTGCACGGCCCGGCGTTAGTGCTTGCCGGCCGCTCCGCGCGCCAACTGTGTACCCGCCGTGGTAGGACGGCTCAACAGGCTGGCGCCGCGGTTGATCATTTCCTGCAGTTCGTCGACATTGCTGGAACGGGCCATCGCGACTTCCAGAGAAATCTGCTTCTGGAAATACGCCGTGGCGAGCGACTGGTTGAACGTCTGCATCCCGAACTTGTCCTGTCCGGACTGCATCGACGAATAAATCTGGTGAATCTTGTCTTCGCGGATCAGGTTGCGGACGGCCGCGTTGGGCACGAGCACTTCCATGATCATGGCGCGTCCCTTGCCGTCGGTCTTAGGCACCAGGCTTTGACACATGATGCCTTCGAGCACGAGCGACAGCTGGGCCCGAATCTGCGGCTGCTGGTGCGCCGGGAAGACGTCGATGATACGGTTGATGGTCGACGTCGCCGAGTTGGTGTGCAGCGTGCCGAACGTCAAGTGTCCGGTCTCGGCGATTCGCAGCGCCGATTCGATGGTTTCCAAGTCACGCATTTCGCCGATCAGCACGACGTCCGGATCTTCACGAAGCGCGGCGCGCAGAGCATCCGTAAAGCTCTTGGTGTCGGCATGCAGCTCACGCTGGTTCACCACGCAGTTCTTGTTCATGTGCACGAACTCGATCGGATCCTCGATCGTCAGGATGTGGTCGTGGCGTTCGCTATTGATCTTGTCGATCATGGCCGCCAGCGTGGTCGACTTGCCGGAACCGGTCGGCCCGGTCACCAGCACCAGGCCGCGCGGCTTGTCACACATCTTGCTGACAACTGCAGGCAATCCAAGCTGGTTGAAGGATTTGATTTCGAACGGAATGAGACGGAAAACAGCAGCGGTCGCGCCGCGCTGATTGAAGACGTTGGCACGGAAGCGGGCCAGGCCCTTCAGACCGAAGGAGAAGTCGAGTTCCAGGCTCTCTTCAAAGCGGTGCTTCTGCGAGTCGGTCATCACGCTGTAGGCCAGCTGCTTGGTCTCGGCTGGAGTCATTTGCGGCAGATCGAGCGGCACCAGGTGGCCGTGCACGCGGATCTGCGGCGGCGAGTTGGTGGTGATGTGCAAGTCGCTGCCGTTCATCTCCAGCATTCGTTTGAGCAGATCGCTTAACGACAAACCCATGGCAAAGTTCCCTTTCGTTGGTCCTTAGTCCCGAGTCCTGAGCTCCGCGCCTGATGCTCGCGACTCAGGACTCACGACTTCTAGTGAATCGTTTCGCGTGCGACTTCTTCGAGCGTGGTCATGCCGGCCGCAACTTTGATCAGTCCGCTACGGCGCAGTGTGATCATTCCGCGTTCGATTGCTTTCTTCTTCAATTCCACAGCGGAGGCGCCGACCAGAACGAGTTCTCTGATCTCATCGTCAACCTCCATGACTTCGTATAGGCCGCATCGGCCCTTATATCCGGTGTTATTGCAGACACCGCATCCCTTGCCCTTCTGAATTTTGACCGTCTTCGCCTCTTCGGGCGTGAATCCTGCGTCGATCAGGGTTTGCGGCGGTACTTCCATGATCTCGGTGCAATCCTTGCAAATGCGGCGCACGAGACGTTGGGCGCAAATCAGGTGTACCGAGGTAGCCACAAGGAACGGTTCAATACCCATGTTCATGAGACGGGTAATGGTTTCCGGAGCGCCGTTGGTGTGCAGCGTGGATAGCACCAGGTGTCCGGTAAGCGCGGCCTTGATGGCGATTTCTGCCGTTTCGAAGTCTCGAATTTCACCGACGAGAATGATGTTGGGGTCCTGCCGGAGGAAGGACCGCAAGGCGGCCGCGAAGTTCAAGCCGATCTGCTCCTTCATCTGCACCTGGTTGACGCCGCCCAACTGGAACTCGACCGGGTCCTCAGCGGTCATGATGTTGGTATCGGGCTTGTTGAGTGTCGAGATCGAGGAGTACAGCGTGTTGGTTTTGCCCGATCCGGTGGGCCCTGTGACCAGCACCATGCCGTAGGGTTTCAAAATAGCTTTCTCGAACTTCACCAGCGACTCGGCCTCGAAGCCAAGTTTGGTCATGTCGAGGCGCAGGTTCTCTTTGTCGAGCAACCGGAGAACGATCTTCTCGCCCCACAGCACGGGTAGCGTGCTGACGCGGAAATCGAGCTGCTTCTTCCGGCCGCCGACGTTCATCTTCAGCATGATGCGGCCGTCTTGCGGCAGGCGCTTTTCGCTGATGTCGAGCTTCGACATGATCTTCAGACGCGATGTGATGGCGTCTTTGAGCTTCATGGGAGGCGACATGATCGACTGCAGTACGCCGTCAATACGGAAGCGGACACGGAATTCTTTTTCGTAAGGCTCGATGTGAATGTCGCTGGCGCCGCGCTTCACGGCGTCGCCCAGAATGACGTTCACCAGTTTGACGACGGGGGCTTCGTCGGCGGCCTTCTCCAGTTCTGACAGCCCGATTTCTGCCTGCTCCGCCTGCAGTTCGACGTCTTCATCGCTCAACTCCGACATCGACTGCATGACCGACTCAAGGTCTTCTTCCTTGGTCGCCCCGTAAGCTTTGTCAATGCCCGCGAGAATCGAGCTCTCCGACGCCACCACCGGCTCAATGTTGAAGCCGGTCATGAACTTGATATCGTCCATGGCGAAGACGTTGGTCGGATCGACCATGGCGATGGTGAGCGATGCACCTACGCGGCTCAGCGGGAGAATCTGGTAGCGCTTGGCAGTCTCGAACGGAATCAGCTTGACGACGGCAGGATCAATTTCGAAATACGAAAGATTGATGGCAGGAACGCCATATTGGCGTGAAAGAAAGTTCGTGACATCTTCGTCCGTGAGGAAGCCGAGCTTCACCAGCGCGGAGCCCAGGCGGCAGCTCTGTTCCTTCTGAACCTTATTCGCTTGTTCCAACTGCTCCGGGGTAATGATTTTCTCTTTGACGAGAAGATCACCCAGCCGTTGAGACATACGCAGATCTCCTGACCACGTAGATGGAACACTGCCTCACACTTGTGCAAGGCAATCGCGCCAATGCGCTGTCAATCGTGGGAGAGACACACAGCTCATTCGCGTTGACATAAATTGTCAACGCAAGCGGATTACTGCACCACTTACTTTGGTACTTGGACCTCACGCAAAGCCCTTCTTCAAGCGCCTGGAACCCGTTGCCACCCGCTAAAATCGCGCCATTCCCAGCTTTTCGTGAGTTCGCTCTTAGCTCAAGTACATGCACTTCAGTAAGTCTCGGCAGCGCATCGCGGCTGGTTACCCGGCGCCGGCAGGCCTCAATTACACTCTGAATCGGTAATTCTCTCGATGTCGAAGCCTGTCCACGACCATGAAATTCGGAGATACTACGGCACTCTCTACCGTGCCTGGGGAGCGCAACACTGGTGGCCTGCGGAAACGCAGTTCGAGGTGATTGTGGGGGCTTACCTTACGCAGAACACGGCGTGGACGAATGTCGAGCGCGCGCTGGCGAATCTCCGCGGGGCGGATTTGCTCAGCCTCGATGGAATTCGGAAGGTAAGGACGTCCCGGCTCCAGCGGTTAATTCGGCCTTCGGGGTATTTTCGGCAGAAGGCACAGCGTTTGAAGACATTCGTCGCGTTTCTCGATGGTTGCTATGAGGGTTCGCTCGACAAGATGTTTGCCCAACCTACCAAGAGACTCCGCGCGGAACTTCTCAGCCTGAATGGTGTTGGTCCTGAAACCGCAGACTCGATTCTTCTCTACGCCGGGAATCATCCGGTATTTGTCGTCGACGCCTACACGCGGAGGGTCCTTGAGCGGCACGCGATTTTGCCGGAGAAAACCGAATACGAAGAGATTCGCGAGTTCTTCGAGCGCGCTCTGGGGCCGACAGCAAATGAGCAAGAGCAGGAGATGGCGGTCACCCCATTGGAATCCGGCTTTCGCGGAGCCGCCCATGCTCCCTCTGCGATGAGCACCGCGCGCCGGGCTGCGCTGGTCCAGGTCTACAACGAGATGCACGGTCTGATCGTTGGCGTGGGCAAGCATTTCTGCCGGAAGACGAAGCCCGTCTGCGAATCATGCCCGTTATGGCCCTTCCTGCCGAAGCGATAGTCACTTTTGGTCAATCACAAAAGGACGGTACACCTTCGACTCCTTTACCGGCCGCGGATGAGCCCCTACAATTCGCGCATCCCCAGAAGGAGAAGTTACGTCATGAAGATCGTGGGCATCGAAGGAATGGCTCCCGACCGGCTCCAATTTGAGATTCAGCGCGGCGCAAAATTGGTGTACTTCCAATACTGCATTTCGATCGTCGTGTTGACGTTCCGCCGCTCGTCTGACATTTACTTCATTCCTGCCGGAGAGAGTGCGGTGAAGAAAGGTCTGCCCTGGACGCTGCTCAGCCTGGTCGCCGGCTGGTGGGGAATTCCATGGGGGCCCATTTTCACTATCCAGTCGATCACCACGAACTTCAGAGGCGGCAAAGATGTGACCTCCGAATTTAGCGCGCGCCTTGCGCAATCTGCGCAGCCGGCACGTGCAGCGGCCGCTGCGGCGGGTAAAGTGTAGTGTAGGGAAATGTCGCTGTCCTCCTGGATTCGTCCTGCGCGAAGAATTGCGGTCCTGACGGTTTTTCTGGTGTCGGGTTCGCAGACGCTGCGTGAGGCCGCGAATTCCGCCGGCGTACTCATCGGAACCGCCGTTCGACCGTCCCTTCTGTCCGAAGCCGCGTATTCAGAAACGCTGGCTCGAGAATTCAACATGGTCGAGCCTGAAGATGCGATGAAGTGGTGGACGGTTCGTCCTTCCGCCGACCGCTTCGACTTCTCTAAAGCTGACGAAATCGTGCGCTATGCACAGGCGCGAGGGATGAAAGTGCGCGGCCATTGCCTCGTCTGGGATCACAGCAATCCAGCGTGGCTGGAGCTGGGTCACTTCACGACCGCCCAACTGTCGCACCTTTTGCAGGAGCACATCTCCACTGTGATGAAGCATTATGCTGGAGAAGTGTTCGCATGGGACGTGGTGAACGAAGCCCTCAACGAGAACGGCCAGCCTAAGAATTCTCCCTGGTATAACAACCCAGGCATTGGACTCGCAGATAGAGGCACAGCATACGTCGAGCAGGCTTTCCGCTGGGCGCACGAGGCTGACCCGCACGCGCTGCTGTTCTATAACGAAGCGGAGGGCGAGGGCCTGAGCCGCAAGTCGGACGCGATCTATGCCATGGTCAAAGACTTCAAGCAGCGCGGCGTGCCGATTGATGGCGTCGGGTTGCAGATGCACGTTTCGCGACTCGACTTCGATACCGCTGCTGTTGCAGCCAACATCGCTCGCCTGACGAAGTTGGGACTCCAGGTGCACATCACGGAACTCGATGTATCCTTGCCGGTGGATTTGAGCGGCCAACCGTCGGAGCACGATTTGGCCAGGCAGGCGGAGATCTACCGCGGGATCGCGCGGGCATGCCTGCAAAATGCAGGCTGCACCGCCATCCAGACCTGGGGGTTCACTGATAAGTACTCCTGGATCGGTTCCCACTCCCACGGCACGCGAGGAGCTGCCCTGCCCTTCGACCGCGCCTATAAGCCCAAACCGGCCTACAACGCAGCCCTCGAGGAACTCTCCGCCGCCCACAAGCCTACCCGCTGATTGTGTTGGTGCCGGCGTTTCATCTCGCCGCGCAGCATCTATAATGGCCGCATAGAAGGCCCGTTCTCGGGGACTTCGTCGACCCCTCGGTGACTGCTACCGCTCCAACGCGCGCGGCAACACGATCGAAGCGCAAAATCGTCATCATTTCGCTGACCGTCGCCGTATTCCTGCTGTTTGTGGCGCTGGCTTCACAGACCGCTTTTAACAACACCATCTTGCAGGCGGACACGAATCAGCAAGCCATCATCTTCTACGCGCTGTCGGTCCTGATTTCCTTGCTCTTCGTCGCACTGACGTTTGTTCTGGCGCGGAACCTTCTCAAACTTTTCGCCGAACGCCGGATGGGGGTCCTGGGCTCGAAGTTCCGCACTCGCATGGTTGCAGGCGCGCTGCTGCTGTCGTTCGTGCCGGTGATGGTCATGTATTGGTTCGCCTATGGCCTGATGAACCGCTCGATCGACAAATGGTTCTCGACGCCGGTGGAGGAAGTACGCTCCGACACCCAGGCGATCGCGACGATGCTGGCAAAATACGCCCAGCAGAATGCGAATGTCGAAGCCGCAGCGATTGCCGCGTCTCCTGAGGCGGAGCGCGGTTTCTCCGGGCGAGGATTCGAAGGCGTGGTCAAAGAGTTTCAGCGCCACGAGGTCACGTTGCAAGGGGGCTTCGCGCTCGCTGTGCAGGACGGCAATGCCCAAGCCAGCTTCCATGCGCCCGCTGCGTGGAGTGTTCTCCGGCAGGCACTTCCATTCGAGGATGCCGCTGCCGGACGCCCCTCGCGATTCACTTGGCAGCAGACAGACTACACACTGGCCGCCGCCTCCGTTCCCGGCAAGGGACATATCCTTGTGGCGATCCCCCTTCCGCCGGAATTCTCGCAGACCGTGCGACAGGTCGAAGCCAGCCAGCAGCGCTACTTTCAGTTGAGCGGACAGCGCCGCCGCGTACGCCAGACCTACATCGGCCTTCTGCTTCTGCTCACCATGATCGTGCTGTTCGTGACAACCTGGCTCGCGCTGTTTCTGGCAAAGCTGGTCACGCGTCCTCTGGCCGCGCTTGCAGAAGCGACGCAGGAGATCTCCCGCGGGCGACTTGATTATCGCGTTGACGTTCGTGCCGCCGACGAGATCGGCGATCTGGTCCGCTCCTTCAACCGCATGGCGGAGGAACTCGAGGCCAGCCGCCGTCAACTCGAATCGTCGACCCATGATCTGGGAGTCGCCAACACCGAACTCGAACAGCGCCGCCGCCAGATGGAGACCATCCTCGAAAGCATTCCCACTGGCGTGCTCTCACTCGATGCCAACTATCGCGTGACCCACACGAATCAGGCGTTGTTGCGCATGTTCCACCCGGAAGCACGCGATGGAGGCTCGCCGATTCTGTATGGAGCGTTGCTCGCCGATATGTTCCCGGCCGATGTGATCGAGGACCTGGAACCGCTGCTGCGCCGCGCGGACCGAATGGGTTTCACGACTAGTCAGATGGAATTGCCCTTGCTGCATGGGTCGCTGAATGCCGCCGTCACCGTTGCACCTCTCCCACACCAGGGAGAGCGTTCCGGCTATGTGGTGGTGTTCGAGGATCTCTCTGACCTGCTGAAAGCGCAGAAGCAAGCGGCCTGGCGCGAGGTCGCGCGGCGTGTCGCTCATGAAATTAAGAATCCGCTGACGCCGATCGCGCTCTCGGCTGAGCGCATCCAGCGTCATCTCGACCGCGCCACGCCCGCCGACCCCGCATCCGGCGGCGTTGTCCGTTCTTGCGCCGACACAATTGCCGGCGCCGTCGAAACGGTGCGCCGCCTGGTGGATGAGTTCGCCACCCTCGCTCGCTTCCCGGTTGCCAAGCCCCAGCCCGCCGACATCAACTCCATCATCGAGAATGCGCTCTCCCTGTTCAACGGGCGGTTGGACGGAATTGGCCTGCACAAATCTCTTGCTGCCGATCTTCCCAAAGTGATGGCCGATGATGAGGCGATCAAGCGCGCGATTGCGAATCTGGTCGACAATGCAGCGGAAGCGTCGCAGAATTCCGTCGTCCGTGAAATCGAAATCGCTACGGCGCTGGTGGCAAGCCGCGACGCGGTCGAAATCACGGTCGCCGATACGGGACATGGCGTCACCCGCGAGCTGAAGGAGAAATTGTTTCTGCCCTACTTCTCCACCAAGAAGCGCGGTACCGGACTTGGGCTGGCAATCGTGAGCCGCATCGTGGAGGACCATCGCGGCTCAATCCGCGTAGAGGAAAATCATCCCGTCGGCGCTCGCTTCATCGTCGAACTGCCGGTCGTGCAAGAGTCCGTACCAGCAGCGCTGCTCTCCAAACATGCATAACATTCTGATCGTGGACGACGAAGCTGGAATTCGCGACTCCCTGGCAGGCATCCTGACGGATGAGGGTTACTCCGCCATAGGGGTGGAAAGCGCCGAAGCCTGCCTCGACCAGCTCAGCAAGGGTGCGTTTGACGTGGTATTGCTCGACATATGGCTGCCCGGCATCGACGGTCTGGAAGCATTGGCGAAGATTCGCGAACTCGATAATCCTCCCGAAGTGATTATGATCTCGGGCCACGGCACGATTGAAACGGCAGTGCGTGCGACCAAGCTTGGTGCTTACGACTTTCTGGAAAAGCCGCTCAGCATCGAGAAGACGCTGATCGTGGTGAAAAACGCAATCGAGTCGAAGAAGTTGCAGCG
>Ga0335082_10002331_pt1 | contig 20414 bp, 20 predicted proteins | sample Lox_Sample_41_FD_206718 | JGI IMG/M metagenome (GOLD analysis project Ga0335082, IMG submission 206718) | Soil microbial communities from Loxahatchee National Wildlife Refuge, Florida, United States - Lox_Sample_4.1 | ecosystem: Environmental > Terrestrial > Soil > Wetlands | place: USA...
AGAGCAGCAGTCGGCCAGAAGGCGGAGACCGTATTCGGCAAGGCAGGGGTGGTAGCCGGAAGGCGAGTCGAGTTGAAGTTGGCGTTCGTGCCGACAGGCGGGGTTGCGACCCATCGTCGCATGGAACGTTCCGCAGGATGACAAGTTACAGGGTAAATGGAACGTTAAGGGAGAGTCGAGAATGGCGATTACGATTAATTTGAGTCCGGTGAACGTGGACGCGAGCGCGAGCAATTTCGTGTACGGGATCGCGACGCTGACGTTTTCCGGGAGTTACACGACCCTAACGGGTGACACGCTGGACTTCACGCAAGTAGCAGACAAGCTGTCGTCAGACACGATTGTGCAGGCGTTTGCGGAGAGCCAAGCAGGAAATGGCGGGTACTTTTACGTGGCCCAGCAGGGAAGCGGGATGAACAACTGGAAGCTGCGGTGCTATGCGGTGAACGGGACGGAAGTGTCGACGGGAGCATACCCGGTCGGGATAACGGGGGACACGGTGCAGTTGAGCATTACCGCGAGGAAGCTGCTGTAAAGGGCAGCGGCAGAGCGAATCGGGGAATCGAGCGGTTGAAGTCCTTCGCACAAAGAGCGGGCTCAGGATGACAGGCGAGATGTGGCGGGCGTTCGAGGCAGAGGAACGCTGCCTCAGTGAGCTGGAGTGTTTTGGGACAGGGATGACGATGATACGATCAAGGGCTGTGAATGGGATTGTGTGGTTGATTCTGGCGCTGTGGATGCACGCGTGGCCGGGAATGGTGGGGGCGGCGCACGGGCAAGGGTCGCGCAAAGACGACATCGTGTTCAATACGAGGGGAGTGCCGCTGGCGGGCGCGACGGTGCGGGTGTGCGCGATGCCGGCGGGCGGGCAGCCGTGCACGCCATTGGCGCAGATCTATGCGGACGCGGCGCTGACGCAGGCGATGGCCAACCCGACGATGACAGACGGGCTGGGGAACTATTCGTTCTACGCGGCGCCAGGGAAGTACGAGATCGAGATCAGCGGGCCGGGAATCACGACGAAGCAACTGCCGAACGTAATCCTGCCGAGCGATCCGTCGACGCCGACGTTCAGCAACTTGTCGACAACGGGTGGAATCAGCGCGTTTACGCTGAATCTGAGCGGGAACCTGACGGTGAACGGAAGCACGAGCGTGGTGGGGAACCTGGCGAGCGGAACGCTAACGCTGAATAGCCAGGGGACGGCACCGGGAGCGGCGAGCGCAGGCACCGTGAATCTGTACGCAAAGACCGCGGACAAAAAACTGTACTACAAGGATGAGACAGGAACGGAAGTGGGGCCGATCACGAGCGCGAGCGGGGCGCAGACGAACGTGGCGAACACGTGGACCGCGGCGCAAAACGTGGACGCGGATGTGCACACGAGGGGGCCAAACCCGCACTGGGACGTAATGCGTTTTGGCGGGTACATCGGGCCAAACTACAACACGCCGACAACGGGAAGCATGAACAGCGGGAGCAGCAGCCTGACGCTGACGTCGGCGCTGGACTTCGCGAACGGAAACGGGATTCTAGTGCTGGGTGCGGGAGCGCCACCGGCAATTGCGACGCCGCAGGCTCCGACGGTGACTCCGTTTGCGCAGACCGGAAGCACGTCGTACAGCTATTGCGTGGCGGACCGGGACTGGTTTGGGGGACTGACGCCGTGCAGTCCGGTGGGAAGCGCGTCGACGGGGATGGCGTCGTTGGGGTTGCAGACATACAGCATTTCGGGATGGAGTGCGGCGAATGGAGTGGTGACGATCACGACGAGCACACCACACAATATACCGACGACGACTTTCAACGGGATCTATCCGCAATTCGAGATCCAGAGGTATTCCACGAACAGCAACTATTGCGACGGAGCGTTTTCGGCCACGTCGGTGCCGGATGCGACGCATATCGTGTTCACAAAGTATGGAGTGCCGGATGCGACCATGAACGGGTGCTCCGGCGGAACGTTGCGCGTACAGCCGAAGGTCGCACTGAAATGGGACTCGCATTATACGTGGCCGATCACGAACGCTTCTTGTTCGGGCGGGACGGCAACGGTGATCCTGAACGGATCGATCAACGGGCCGACAGCGTCGTGGCAGAATCCGTGGTTCACGACGGCGATCGTGGGCGGCGTATCCGACGCGCATTACAACACGACGTCGGCGCTGATCAACGGGTGGAGCGCGCCAAATTTCAACAACATCAGCTACTCGATTCCGGGCGGGAGCTGCAGCGGAGTGAGCTCCGGGAACCTGGGCGGAACATTGAGCGCGGTACCAGGATTTGCGGTGAAGAATCACCTGATTTACCGGTGCACAGGGGCGGCTTGCGCACTGCCGGCGAACGCGGCGAACTACGTGCTCGCAGGCGTGGCGACGGGGAATGACGGCTATTTTGTGGACTACGGCGCGGGTGTGACCGCGTCCATGGTTGATTTAGGGGACGCGCCGCCGACGGCACCGACGAGCCCGCTGAACGGATGGTTAAGCACGACGGTGGCGAGCGGAGGCGGCACCACGAGCCTGACGCTGGCGACGAGTGCAACGACGACCGTGAGCGGGGCGAAAGTGTTCCACGACAACGTGCCGAACTTGCTGGCGGTTTGCGCAGCAACGCCCGGGAACGGAGTAGGAACGGGATCGAACGGGATGCACATCGTGATTCCGGCCTTCACGGTGTACGCGTACAGCTCGAACAGTTTCCCGATCAACTCCAACTTCGTGATGGGCCCGGCAAGCACCAACCTGGGCACACAGCCGAATTGCCCGGCGCATACGACGGTTGAGCTGAAGGGGCAAGTGTGGCTGGGCGGGGCGATCCTGCCGGGGCGAACACACAATTTCGTATCAGACCAGGGAGCGAGCTCGAACCCGTCGCCGGCATTTTACGACATGGGGCGGTCGATGAGCGCGGTAGTAGGCAACTCGTACCCGTTGTTCTATTTCGATGCCGAGAGTTCGGGGAACAACTACTACGAAAACCTGATGATTTACGCGTTCCGGAATTACCAGAGCGCGCTGTATTACGACCAGGAAATGAATACCGACGGAGTGATCTCGCAGCGCTACGATAACGTGCACGTGGGAGGAGTGGCGGATTCGTTTCCGATCGTGGAGAAGGGCGGGTTTGGCCGGTTCTGGAATTACGGAGGCTGGTGGGCAACGGGAACCAGCTTCGCCAACGGGCACGGAATTACATTTACACAGAACTGCGGAAACACGGCCTACCAGCGGTTGACGGCGTCGGGCACCGGAATTTTCCAGACGAATGGAGCGTACGCGTTCGGGCAATCGACGGTGGATATGTGCGGGCTTGCGACGGGCAGCATCGGCCACTGGGACATGCGTGAAATGCTTTCGGAAGGAAGCTACGGACCGGCGTGGTACTTCAACACAAAGCCGTACGGCTTAAGTGGAGTAACCATAACGAACGCAACCTACGCCGATTTCAACGGCGGGTACGGAACGCCGTTCTTTGACATGACGAACTCGGCGGGCGGGATACGGTTCCGCGATCCAGCGTGCGGGTCGGGAACGCAGGCGCTCCTGGAGACGGCGCCGGGGGTGAACTACATGGGCCTGCAGATTCAGTATTCGCAATCCGGGGGAGGCTGCGCCTTCACGGGCGCGCAGTCGTACCGGCTGGAATCGGATGGACTGAACCTGACGACGGAAAGCAACTACAACCGACAATTGTTGGGAACTTCGGAGATCTTCACACCGATGGCATCACCGAACGCGGTGACGGGGCTGACGCAGGGAGGCGCGGGCAATGTCCCTGTGGGAACGTATTCGTACTGCCTGACGGCATCGGATCCGTTCGGCGGTGAAACGATGATCGGAGCAAACTCGTGCGCAACGATCACGGTGACGGGGTCGCCGTCGGTGGTGAACTACACGTTGCCCGCGACATTTCCGGCGGGGGCGACCGGGGTGAATCTGTACATCAACGGAGTGCTGGGCGGGCCATCGTGCGGAAGGCCACAGTTCACGCAGCCTGGAACACCGCAGAGCTACAATTTAAGCTACTACTGCGGGGTGATAGCGCCGCAGGCGACGACGGCGGCGGGAAACGGCTTGAACAGCAGCGCGTTGTCGGCGACAAAGCTGTGGCTTAACAGCGAGTACGTGAGTTCGGCGCCCCGGGCAGAGCAGAATATATTTCTGCCAGGAGTGCTGACGTCCCCGTGGACCGCGACCAGCTGGACGCTGGACCGGGCAATTACGGTGACACGGGTGCAGGCGCAAGCGAAGACGGGGCCGGCGGGCTGCACGACGAACGCAGTGTTGCGCGTGACAGACGGAACGACGCCGGTGAATGTGACGATCGCGGCGGCGGCGAACGATTCGGGAGTGATTGCGCAGAACTACGCAGCGGGCTCGACAGTGACGGTCAGCGTGCAGACCGCGGCGGCGGGATGTTCGACATCACCCGCAGATGTGAATGTGACGGTGCAATACCGGATGCAGTGAAGCGACTGGCGGGCAAGTCCAGAGACGGAATCCAAGCAAGACAATCAAACGAGGCGGATTGCGGCGGGCGCCGCAGATGACGGACGTGTGTAGAAGGAGAGCGGAGGAGCGATGAAAGGGCAGAACGAAGTGGTGTCGCTGGTGAACATCTCGACGCAGAAATGGCCGCCGCGACAGAGGACGTACTTAGGAGCGCTGGAGGTTGCGTCGCCGGAGCCAGGTGAACCGTACGCGGTCACGCTGATCCGCGGGTGCAGGAGCGTGATGGACCTGGGCGACAAGCATGTGACGGAGTTCGCGATCAGCGCGAGAGAAGTGGCGGAGGACATCGCTCGGGAGATCAACAGCGATTCGGGGGAAGGAAGTTTCCACGGGGTATTTGTGGCGGAGGGCAGCGAGCCGACGGAAGAAGAGTTGGATTCCGCGCGGACAAAGCTGGACGGGTTCCACCGAAGACTGGTGGAAGTGGCGGACCTGGAATGGGAGCGCTCGCACAATCCCATGTTCATCACGGACCTGGAGAGGCGAGCGGCGCGAGAGTTGAAGCTGGATAAGCCGTGGCTGTATGACCGCAAACCGGTCGAGGAGTGCCCGGCATGCGGCGAGAAAATCCGGCCGGGCGTCGCGGTGTGCCGGAGCTGCCGGGCGATATTAGATGCAGAAAAGGCGGCAAAGTACGGGCTAGGGCCAGCGGCAGAGGCGGCGTCGCCAGCACGAGAGAAAACAGCGGAAGCGACGAAGAAGGCGTAACGAGGACGGAAATCCTCAGTTCAACGAATTGAAATAGAGGAAGGGGCGGCAAAGCGCCGAATTCTTAAGAAAAACTATGACGACGATGGGTGCAGTGGATGCGCCGCTGGAGATCTTCGGCGGCCTGGTGACCGATACGGTGGCATCGGATCTGCCGCACGGAGTGTCGCCGGATTGTCAGGATGTGACGTTCAACAATGGTGGCGTGGCGACGCGACCGGGGTTGCAGGCGCTATTCGGGCCGCTGGCAGGGAATCCGACGGTGAATTACGTCAAGAGTTATACGACACCGGGTGGATCGCAACGGACGCTGGTGATGGACGGGATGGGGAATCTGTACAAAGAAAGTGTTCCGGGAACACTGGCGGCGATTGCGAGCGGACTGGCAGCGGGGACCTATGCGCAGTCGTGCACAATGTTCGGCCGTGAATACATCGCCGTCGGCGACGGCGTTACGGGAAATGATTTGCCGAGGCAATACGACGACGTGAATCTCGATCGCGTGAGCCAGGGCGGACCGGGCGCAGGGCCGACAGTCGTGGACGAGAACGTGACAGTGGCGATCACAGCTGGCCCGAATGGGGCAACGCAGCCGGCGGCAGTGTCGATAGCCGCGAGCCCGGGCGGGGCCACGGAGAGCGGATATCTCGTGACGATTACAACCGGCGCGGCGCATGGACTGAGCACGGGGCAGAATGTGACGATCGCGGGCGTCGGAGCGAGCGGATACAACGGGACGTTTGCGGTGCTGTCTGTGCCAAGCACGACGCAGTTCACGTATGTCGTGGGCACGACGGGGTTGGCGAATTCAGGAGGCGGAACGGCGGCGTCCGGGACGGTGACGATTCAGACGGCTGCGGCGCATAGCTTCGCTGCCGGGCAACTGGTAACCGTGAGCGGGGTGGGCGTTGCAGCGTACAACGGAACGTTCGCAGTGAGCAGTGTTGTGGACGCGACGCACTTCACGTATGCGGCGGCAAGTGGGGGGTTGGCGGCGTCGGGAGGCGGGGCGGCAACGGCGGCGGGGAACGTTGCGGCGGGAACACACCAGGTCTGCGTGATTTTCCAAACGCGACAAGGCTACCTGACGAAGCCGGGGCCAGCGACGACGTGGACGGCAAGCGGCGGAAAGCGAGCGGTGATTACAAACATCCCGACCGGGCCGAGCAACGTGGTGGGACGGATCTTGTGCTTTACGGGGGCAGGAGGCGCGAGCTTTTTCTATGTGGGCGGCGGGGGAACGTTGTTCAGCGGAAACATGGTGATCGCGGACAATGCGACGACATGGGCCGTGGTGGATTTTTCGGACGCGATTCTCCTGGCGGGAACGAACGTGGACGACCTGTTCCGACTGGTGGAATTAGGAGACTGTGCAGGGGTGATCGACTACTCCGAGCGGCTTTTCTGGTGGGGCGAGCGGAACAAGATGAACAACTGGGCGAACCTGGGATTCGACGGAGGGTTTACCGGGCCGGCTTTGCCGCACTATCCACTGGGATGGTCGGCGGATGTGGCGCTCGGCCCCGGTGGAACGAACGAGGAAAGTTTTGTGGCGTCGGGTGCAGCGTACTCGATTGTGGGAAACGGGTCGACGGCGACACGGGGGCTGATTATGCAGGGAGCGGTGCACGATGTATTGGGTGCGCCCCTGATCCTTGCGAATACTGGTTACACGGTGCGGGCCCGCTGCGCACGAAACGGAACGCTGGTTCAAGGGACGTTGAATATCGACCTGTACAGCGGGAGTGGAGGCGTGAACACCCCGGGGTTGCAGCTGACCGCAGCACAACTGACAACGAGCTACGTGGAATACAGTGCGCCATTAACAGCGCCGCTGACAACAATCCCGAGCGACCTGATCCTGCGAGTGTTTGCCGATGGTACGCCGAACCAGAACGGGCAGTTCTTTGTCGACGCCATAGAGATCTATCCGACGACGCAGTCTGTGAATTCATCTGTGGTGCGCGCAAGCCGCGTGGAAGACCCGGAGAGCTATGACGGGATCGACGGGATGCTGAGCGTGGCGGAGAACAACGGGCAAGGAATCCGAGCGGCGTTCAAACTGCGAGAACGGCTATATTTCGTAAAGGAGCATTCGTTGTACGCGACACAGGACGACGGGACGAACGAGCCGGCACTATGGTCGATTTCTGAGGTTTCGAGGCGGGTGGGAACGCCGTCCGCGCGCGGAGTAGGGATCGGGGAAGACTGGGCGGTGATTGCGGACCGGACGGGGTTGTACCTGTTCAGCGGCGGCGAGCCGGTGAAGATATCGCAGGAAATCCAGCCGACATGGAACCAGATCAACTGGTCGTGCGCACAGACGATGTGGGTCACCGTGGATACGAAGGAGCGGCGGATTTTTGTAGGTGCACCATTCGGAAGCGCGACAACGCCGAATCGCGTGCTGATGATGGACTACCATGACCTGGATTCCGCAGGAGACCTGGCGTCGCGGGGACCGGTGACGGTGACGTACACCGGAAGGAAAACAGCGACGGATAGCGCGCGGAAATGGTCGCCGTGGTCAATCGCAGCAAATTGCTGCGCATTGATCGAGCGCGCAGACGGGACGGCAGCGGCGGCATTCGGAAGCGGGAACACGGGAAGCGGATCGACGGGGAAAGTGTACCAGTTGAGCGATACGCAGTACTCCGACGACGGCGCAGCAATTGCGAGCTACTACACAACGCACTATTTCCCAGAGCGCGCGGCGGAGGGGCAACTGGGAGTGGGCGCGCACCGGAAACTGTTCACATATTTGACGCTCTATGTGGAAGGCGCGGGGAATCTGGAGCTGACGAGCTATGTAGATTCGGCCAGCGCGGGGCAGGCGCAGCAACCGCTGGCCTTGAGTTCTCCGGGGCTGAAGGATCTGGAACTGCCGATGAACGTGCTGGGAGAGCGCGTAGCATTCCAGGTGAGCACGAGTCAGGCGGGAGCGTGGTTCAAGCTGCAGAGATTTACACCGGCCTTGAAGACTGATCCGTGGGCGCCGGTGCGGGGCGGGAACTGACGGGTGGTCCAAAGTCGCGTGGTCAGAGATCTTCGGTCGCAAGGCGGCGATTGAGCGCCGCATTCCAAGAAAAGAGGGTGATATGCCAAGTTACTCGAATTCAATACCACCGGTGTGCGTAGGGTTTGGGGAAAGCGCCGTAGTCATCGCGTCGACGGACGTGATCTACCCGGCACCGTTCAAGAGTGCGCAGATTGCGCTGGCGCCGAACTTCTCGAGCGGGAAGCTCCGCTGCGCGGTGGAAATCATCTTCAGCGGGAATCCCGGGACATTCGCGGCAAATCTGCAAACAGCCGACACCGACGCGGATGCGGACTATGTGAGCATCGCTGCGGGGGCAATCGCCAATGCACAAATGAACGGGACATGGGTCGCGCGAATTGAACTGGCCGATCTGGTGGCGAAGTTCGCGCGCATCTATATCGGGACGCTACCGAACTCCGTGACGGCCACGGCGAAGATCAGCGCGTAGATGAGGACCGGCGACCAAGCGAGGATGGAATGCTTACGGTGGCACAACTGGCGCCTATAAAGGCGCGCGACCCGTACTTGTACGAGGCGCTGGTTAAAATTGTGTCGGCAGTGAATGCAGCGAGCCAGAATGCGGGGGTCGACCCGGCAATGCCATCGCCGGCGCCCTCGCCCATCGCCGCACTGAGAGTGCAAGCGGCGAATGGATGGTTCGACGTGGCGATCGCCGATCCATCGCCATCAAGGCCGGGACTATTTTATTTCGCGGAATCCGACGTGACCCCGGGATTCAACGCGCCTCGAGTGTATTTTCTCGGAGCGTCGCGGAACCTGTACGTGCAACTGGGAAATCAGACGCTGTACTGGAGGGCGTATTCCCAGTATGTGGGATCGCTGCCATCAACGCCGATATCGTTTGGGACGCCACCGGCAGCGGTGACAGGGGGAGGCGCGTCGGGCCCAACACCGCTCAGTTCGAGCGGAAGTGGCGCGGCAAACCACGGGAAGTTGCGGGGCGGCAACGGGTTCGGATTGCCGGCAGGCGCGCGGATCAACAAGGAGACGAGCTAGAGGATGCGAATTCGCAACTATGACGGGTGCGACTTGGCTGAGTTGCGCCGAATCCATGCGGCACAGGGGTATGGCTACACGTTTCCGGATCTGAGTAATCCATTGTTCCTGACCAAGGTGGTTTTAGCCGCGGAGAAGGCAGGTAAAGACGAGGGCGGCCGAGGCGGTGCGTTTCGAGAGACGGGGAGCGCCCCGACGGATGGCGGACCGGCCGCAACCGGGATCGTGGGTGCTGCGTTCCTGCGCGTCACGGCGGAAGCGTATCTGCTCCTGGACCCAAAGGCAGGGACGCCGCGACAACGCTGGGAGTGGTTGCGATGGCTGCATGCCGCGGCGGAGCGGGACGCTTGGGTACGTGGACTGGAAGATGTGCACGCGTGGCTGCCACCGGAGATTGCCAGGAAGTTTGGGAGGCGGCTGGAGCGGCTCGGCTGGGTGCGGGATGACCGCTGGACGCCGTATTGCAAGCGGCTAGGTTGAGAGCATTTCAGAAAGGCGGGCGCTGAACATGGGACGGGGAGCACAGGAAACAACGCGGCAGAAGACGGATGAACAACTGGCGCAATTGAATGCGCTGAACCAGCAGTTGCTGGGGCAACAGCAGGCGCTGGGGAACCAAGTGGGCGCGCAATATCAGAGCCTGGCCAGCAATCCGGGCTACAGTGCCGCAGACAAAGCGGCGATTACGGGGCAGTCGCAGGGCGCGCTCTCGAGCGTGTTTGATGCGTTGCAGCAGTCGGCGATGAACCGGATGGCGCGCACGAGGAACGCGGCAGGATTCGGGGAACTGACGGATGAATTGGCGCGGCAGAAGAGCAGGGAAGAAGCGGGGCTGGCGCAACAGAACCATTTGAATTTCAGCAACACGGCATATCAACGACAACTGGCAGGGCTTCAGGGGCTCTCAGGCTTATACGGCGTGGACGCGAGCCTACTGGGCCGGACACTTGGAATACCCGCGGACTTGCTGAACACCCGAGCGAGTGCATCGCGGGGTTCGGGATTCTTCAGCTCGTTGGGATCGAGCTTGGGCGGGGCGCTGGGACAAGTGCCGGCGATGTTCCTGTGAATGAGGTTCCGAGGTGACGAAGTAAGGATATAGGACGCAGCGCTCCCTGCCCCTTCCGTGTTTGTCTGGCGAAATGCCGATACCAAGAATCCACTGGACAGGTGACGCACATGTTTACGACACCGTTGACCGTGTTAGTTGCAGCGCTGACGTTTGGGGCGCAATTGATTGTTTTTTTGCGGTGGATGCACCGGCGAATCGGAGACGACGAAATTCAGAGGGCGTTTATCCGGGATCTGGCAATGCGACATCTGCCATCGATCTACCACGCGCTGCACACGATCGCTGAGCGGCAGGGAATTCAACTGGATGAAACACCGATCGTGAACTTCGTGGACTTGCGGGGCGGCCACCGGCGGATTTGAAATGATTTTCGACTCCAAACTAATCGGGATGGCACGGCGCGCGGCCGACATTGAGGGGCTGGACGAGGCATTGGTGTGCGCGGTGGTGGAACAGGAATCCGGGTGGAACCCCTGGGCAATGCGCTATGAACCGCTGTTCTTCGCCAAATATGTGGCACCGCTCTACACCAACAATAAGGTGGGGGCAACGGAAGCGTATGCGCGAGGAATCTCCTGGGGCTTGATGCAGGTGATGGGACAGACCGCGCGCGAGACTGGCGTGAATTCCCTGCACCTCTCGACGCTGTGCGACCCGGCAGTGGGCCTGGCCGCCGGGTGCAAGATTCTGAAGAGGAAGCTGGATACGTGCGGCGGCGACTTGCACAAGGCGCTGCTGGCGTGGAATGGCGGCGGGAACCCGGATTATGCGGATGAAGTCCTGGCCCGAGTGGCAAAGTACCGGTAGGCGACGGTGAAAACGTGGTTACAGCTCGCGGGCGTGGGAATCGCCCTGACACTGGCGGCCAGCGCCGCGGTGGCCTGGCGCGCGGTCCGCCGAGAGCGAGCGGAGCTTCAACAGAAACTGAGTGCCGCCGAGAAGGAACTGAAAGAGGCCGAGGCGCGTCAAGAGAGCCGCAGAGCGGAATTGGATGCCGCATTGGCTAAGCTCGAGTTCAAGAAAAGGGCCGTGCAGACACCGCGGCAGGTGGTGCAATCGCTGTCAACGGTACTGCCGCTGCCCGAACCCGTCGCGTTGCAGGACGAGGCAGCGGCGCCAGAGCAGCAGGAGCGAGCGGGAAAGGGCGCAGCGCTGGGTACGCTAGAGCCGAAGGTGACCTTGCCGACGGCTGACCTGAAGCCCTTGTACGACTTTGCTGTGGGCTGCCAGGAATGCCAAACCCGGCTACAGGCCGCCGAGGCCGATCTCAAGGATGAGCAGGCGAAGACGGCGGTGCTCGGCAGGGAACGAGATACTGCCCTGCGCGCCGCCCGAGGCGGAAGCGCCCTAAAGCGTCTAGCGCGAGCAGCGAAATGGTTTGTCATCGGAGCGGCGGCGGGCGCCGCAGCCGCGAAGCTCGCGCATTGAATTTTGGGATTAAGCGAACTCACCTCAAACGCCTCAGTTCAACCTCAGACAACCCACCAACCGAGCAGCAAACCGGCTGGCGCACCCCCCGCGCCAGCCGGACGAGGAGGCATGTGCCTTCAGCAGTAAAGTGGGGAAATCCACAGAAAGGCGGAAAGTAGAGAGAAAGAGCTTGACAGGACGTCCTATAAGCTATATTATGTTAACTAGAAACTCAGGGTAACTGCGGCCCTCCTGGCTATCCGTGGCCCTTCCCCTCCTTATTCCACCTACTTCTGCTTGTGGCGGCTAGCTTCGTAATCGATGTATTGCTGAAGCGCATGCGGATCTGCGCCAACGAGTCTCCGGCCATTGATGAAGAGCGTGGGAGTGCTGCGGACCTCGAGTTCGTTTCCGTTCGCAACACTGGCGTCGACCTCGGCGGCGGCTTGAGAGCTTGCGAGGCATGCCTTGAAGGCGTCGGCGTTCAGACCGGAGCGCGTGGCGTAGTCGAGCATCTTGTCGTAAGCGTTCGAAGCGGAGATGAGATCCTGGTTGTCATAGATGAGGTCGTAGACCTTCCAAAAGGCTTTGGGGTCCTGATGGTAGGCGCACCGTCCAGCCAAGGCGGCGGTGCGTGCCCAAGGGTGGATTTGTTCAATGGGGTAATCCTTGAAGATGACTTTCACCTCGGGATGGTTTGGGAGGATTCCGCGGATCGCGTCGTGTAGGTTGCGGCAGACCGGGCATTCAAAGTCGGAATATTCAACGATGGCGATCTTGGCATTCGGGTCGCCGAGGACGGGGGCACCGTCGAGTTTCATCTTGGCGACGTTCTGGGCGAGTGGGTCTACGGTAAGGTCATTGAGTTCACCACGGAGCAAGTAGCGGCCGTCCTTGGTGAGATACATTTTGACGACGTCGCCGCCACCATCTTTGGACTTCACGTCGATGGCGAGTTCGAAGAGGCCGGAGGCAGCCAGCTCTTTTGGCGGGCCGACCGATATTGTGTAGTCAGCGCCCAGAGCAAAGTAATTGCGGATGAAGGCTTCGATCTTCTTCTGAGAATCGGCGGGAACGGTCTGCGATGACGCAACGACCGGGAGCAGCAAGAGACAGAGCAAAGCCGACAGGGCGAGCAGTTTGAGTATCTTCACGCGTGACCTCTTGTGTGGGGATAGTCCATTTATTCTAAGGATTAAATCTCTGCGCGATGGGGAACGGGCGACCGAAGCCAAAGGCGCGCGAAGTGATCTTGAGGCCAGGAGCGGCTTGCTTGCGCTTGTACTCATTGCGGTCAACGCGGGTGGCAATTTCGCGGACGAGGGCCAGGTCAAAGCCGGTCTCGATGGCGATCTCCTCGGGGCACTTCACCTCTTCGATATAGGCTTTTAAAACGCGATCGAGGAGGTCATAAGGCGGCAGAGAATCGGTGTCCTTCTGATCGGGGCGCAGTTCGGCTGAAGGCGGTTTCTCGATCGTCGAGTGGGGAATGAATTCCCTTTCGCGGTTGATGTAACGCGCGATCTGATAGACAAGCATCTTGGGGACGTCAGAGATAACGGCAAGGCCGCCGGCCATGTCACCGTAGAGTGTGCAGTAGCCGACGGCGTTCTCGGATTTATTGCCGGTGCTGAGCACCATGGAGCCGAATTTGTTCGAGAGCGCCATGAGATAGTTGCCGCGAACACGGGCCTGGATATTTTCCTCGGTGGCATCAGGGGCACGGTTTCCAAAGGCGGGCGCAAGGGCCTGTTTGTAGGCGTCAAAAACGGGACTGATAGGAATCGTAAGGAACTCGATGCCCAGATTGCGCGCGAGGGCCTGCGCGTCGGTCTTGCTACCCTCAGATGAGAAGGGGCCAGGCATGGAAACGCCAAGGACGTTCTCTTTCCCGAGCGCCGCAACGGCGATGGAAGCCACAACGGCAGAATCCACACCGCCACTCAGACCAACAATGGTCTTGGAGAAGCCACACTTGCGGACGTAGTCCCGAGTGCCCAGAACAAGGGCCTGAAAGGCGGAGTCGACCTCATCGGTGGGTTGATCGTGAAGGTCGCCTTCCCCGGTTACTGTGTCGAAGAGAACCAAATCTTCGTCGAAGGCTTTGGCCTGCGCGGCGATGCGGCCGTTCGCGGTGAGAGCAATGCTGGCGCCGTCGAAAATCAGGGAGTCGTTGCCGCCGACCTGGTTGACATAGATGACGGGCCGTTTGTGATGAAGAGCAATGGAGCGGAGCATGCCAAGACGGAGGAAAGGCTTGTCAACGGTAAACGGAGAGGCCGAGATATTGATGAGGATGCTGGTGCCCTGAGAGATCAACTCGGAGACGGGATCGCGCATGTAGAGCGGCGAAGCCCAGAAGGTCTTGTCGTTCCAGACGTCCTCGCAGACGGTGATGCCAAGCTGCTCCTGGCCAAGACCGTAGACATACTGCCTATCGGCAGGCTGGAAGTAACGCGACTCGTCGAAGACGTCGTAGGTGGGAAGAAGCATCTTCGCCTGTTCGAAGACGACGCGGCCTTCGCAGATGAGGGCGGCTTTGTTGGCAATGAACTTCCCTGCCCGATGATGGTCGGGATTGACGCGACCGGCGTAGCCGACGACGGCAGGAAGAGGCATCTGCTCGGCGATGGACTTGAGAGCTTCCTGATTGCGACGGATGAAGGCGGGCCGCTCGAGAAGATCCAGCGGAAGGTAGCCACAAATGCAAAGCTCGGAAAAGACGGCCAAGTCAGCGCCGCGGCGCTTGGCCTGCTCGGCCAGGTTGAGAATTTGTGTGGAATTACCTTCGAAATCGCCAACGGTGGGGTTGAATTGGGCGAGAGCAATCTTCATTGTATGAACAATTAGGATAAGGGTGGGGGAGGGGGAAAGCAAATTCGGGGAGCGAGAAAAGGCGAAACAGTTGCCAAAAACAGAAGAGGTTCCCGGGGAGGCGGGAGCCGTCCTTGGGTGAGGAGAGGGAGCGCCTATCCACCCAAATTCTCAGCGTGTGGGGGCGTGGCCTGCTTCGCGCGAGGAGCGGGAGGATGAAGAGGAGGGTGTTCGTGGCGCCGCTGGGGAAGCTCCCGCGAAGACGCTGCGCCAGTCAGCAGCGGCGATCCGAGAAAGAACGCGATGAAGCAGATCAGATTCCTCATCCCCATTCCTCAATTGACAGACAAACGCACGCCTTCGTCCGCAGATTCGGCGATGAAGCGCTTCATATTGGCGACGGCGAGGCAGCGGTTGCAAATGTGGGTGTGCTTCTGAAGGATGGCGTAAGACTTGGCGAATCGAGCTTGGAGGCGGAGCAATTCCCTTCCGACGGATTCACCTGAGGACTGAGAGCGACGAGCCGTTTCGCTGCGTTCACTCCAAGCGCAGAGCGCGCGCTGGCAGTCGTCGAGCAGTTTTTCGTATTCCGAACAGAACGCGTCTGTAAAGGAAAGTTCTTCGTTCATGGTGTTCAGGTCTTGCATGATCGTGCTCTCCTTTCGTCGAGACAGGCGGTCGAGGGTAGAAGGGCACGCTGCTTGCCATATGCTAAGCGCCTCGAACGGGGAGGGTTGCCTCGGCACTACAGGGTTGCAGTGGCGGGTTCTAGTATGGAAGAACGAAATACTAGGAAGGGATGAAGGAGTAAAACCTACACTAAAACGAAAGGCTCCTGGAGTTCAGGAGCCTCTCTCAAAACGTTCTCAGTGTGGCTGAAGCTAAACGCTGAACGAACTGCCGCAGCCGCAGGTACTCTTGACGTTCGGGTTATTGAACTTGAAGCCCGCGCCTTCGAGGGTCTCGATGTAATCGATCTCAACGCCATCGAGATACATAGAACTCATCTGATCGACCGCAACCTTCAGGCCGTCGAAATCGACAATTTCGTCGGTCTCGTTGGTCTGATTCTCAAACGCCATGTGGTACTGGAAACCGGAGCAGCCACCACCGACGACGGCGACACGCAGAGCGGTGGGAACCGGGTTCTGCATGTTCATGATTTCCTTCACCTTGCTGGCAGCAACGGGGGTCAAATTAATCATAGAATCCTCAAGGCCTCCGCTCGCGAAATCCGTTCGCGAGTCTCAAATCCTTTTCAAGTATAGCACACGCCACTCCTGTTACTGACGAGTACCGCGAACCAACGGTGCGCATGCTGCAATGCCGTTCCTCGGAAGGCGCTGACGGCCGAACGCAAGACAAGCCCCTGCGCTTCCATTAAGATAGATGCCATGATCAAACACAAGGTTACGTTGTTGCCGGGCGAGGGGATCGGGCCGGAGGTTTCCGCGGCGGTGCGGAGAATCCTGGACGCATCCGGCGTGGCGATCGAGTGGGAAGTGCTGGAAGCACGGGCTGAAAACACCGACAAGAGCACGACAGGCGCGGAGGTACTGAACACAGCGGCAATCGAATCGGTCCGGCGAAACAAAGTGGCCTTAAAGGGACCGATGGCGACGGCAGTGGCCGGCGGAGCGCGGAGCGTCAACGTAGCGCTGCGGAAGAGTCTGGAGCTTTACGCGAACTTACGGCCGGTGAAGAACCTGCCTGGCGTGAAATCACACTTCGACAACGTGGACGTGGTGATCGTTCGCGAAAACACCGAGGATTTGTACTCGGGCCTGGAGCACGAAGTGGTGCCTGGGGTAGTGGAGAGCTTGAAGATCATCACCGAGAAAGCGTCGACGCGGATTGCTAAGTTCGGATTCGAATACGCGCGCCGTGTGGGGCGGAAAAAGATTCACGCGATTCATAAAGCCAATATCATGAAGATGAGCGACGGTCTGTTTTTGCGGTCGGTGAGGGCGGTGGCAGAAAAGTACCCTGAGATCGAGTACAAGGAATTGATCGTCGACAACGCCTGCATGCAGATCGTTATAGACCCGCTACAATTCGACATTCTGCTTCTGCCGAACCTGTACGGCGACGTGATGAGCGACCTGGCGGCGGGTCTTGTGGGTGGATTGGGGGTAGTGCCGAGCGGAAACATCGGCGAAGATGGCGCGATTTTCGAGGCCGTGCACGGCACGGCTCCGGATATTGCCGGAAAGGGTGTTGCCAATCCGACAGCGCTGTTGATGAGCGCGATCCTCATGTTGAATCATATCGGCGAGGCCTATACGGCGGACCGCGTCGAGCAAGCGCTGTGGAAAGTGTATCGCGAGGGGAAGCACCTGACGCGGGACCTGGGCGGGTCGGCGAGCACGGGGCAATTTACTGACGCAGTGATTGCGGCCCTGCCGCACGTATAAAGACAGTTGGCGTTCAAGGCGGACACGAGCGGACCGGGTTCACGTGCCGTTTGAGACGGCGCGGGAAATCGGATAGGATGCCGGACCATGGGCAAGCCTACAAAAGCAAAAAGCAAACCTACAAAACCATCACGAAAGTCAGCCGCGCCTCAGACTTCACTGGCCGGAGTGTATACCAACGTCGAGACGCTCCTTCGCGAGTGGATGCCGCCGTTCAAGGCTGGAGACTTCACCGTGAAGGGCAAAGAGTCGCTGCAGTTGGTCACTCCCAAGCCGATTGCGATTCCCGGGGCGTACGGAGGAAAGCCGCTGCCGCATCAATTTGCGGCAGTGATCCTGCAGAAGGGCTACGTCGGGTTGTACCTGATGGGTGTTTATTCGAATCCCGCGCTAAAGAAGAAGATTTCGCCGGCCTTGCTCAAAACGTTGAAGGGAAAATCGTGCTTCCATCTCAAAACGGCGGATGAGTCGATGAAAGAGGACATTCGCATGGCGTTGGGTGCGAGCGCTGCAATATATCGAAAACGCGGATGGATGTGAAAGATCATGGCTCACCTGTCCGTTGCGCTTCAGTTGAATCGCAGTTCTAAAGCTACCAGATGGCTCGGGAGGCCAGTTCGCGGATTTCGGGATTTTCGACGATGCGGCGGCGCAGGTTCTGACGAGTGGCTTCGAGCATCGCGCGGGCGAGATCGTGGCCATGAACGTAGAGGCTCGGGAACGGCTTCAATAAGCGCCAGAGGGGATAGGTCGCAGCGAAAATCTTCGGAAGGGCAGGCGACGGGGGCGTATCGATGAACGCAGGTCGCCAGCAGTCGGCGTCCATCAGTTCAATCAGATCGTGCTCGGTCTGAGCCTTGACGCGCGACCAGAACATGCGCGAATCAGGATCCGTTCCCTTCCCGCTTACGTAGTGAAAAGCCGCGGCCGGACTGTGGCGCTTGAGCATGTTGGCGGCCGCAAGTGTGTAGGAATACGTGATCGTGCGGTATTCCTCCTTTGAGACCTGGGTAATGGAAATGCCGAGACAGAAAAGGCAAGCGTCCACACCGCGGAAAGCCTCTTCGACAGTGGCGTAGTTCAAAAAATCCTTATGGACGTAGGTGCGCAGCTTGGGAGTGGTGTTCATGAGCGGGCGGCGGGCGACGGCGCGGACTTCATCGACGATGGACGCGTGGGCGCAAGCCTCGAGCGCGGCATTGCCGACGGCACCGGTAGCACCAAAGAGAAGGATCTTCACGAGTAGGAAGTATGCCTTAGATGGCAGGGCCACGTTATAACATGCGCACCGGACTTCGTCTAATCGATCCGAACTCAGTGAGGGATGTAAAGCTGGTAGACCATAAAGTAGACGAGGACGCCGGTGACAGAGACGTAGAACCACAGGGGAAGGGTGTAGCGCGCGATGATGCGGTGTTTGTCGAAATGTTGGAGGTACGCGCGGCGCAGGGTGATGATGATCAGGGGAACGATCGCGATGGCAAGTATCGTGTGGGAAATGAGGATCGCGAAATAGACGGGACGGATCCAGCCCTGACCCTGGAAATGGACGACCTGATGAATCCGGTAGTGGTAGACGAGATAGGAAACGAGAAACGCGCACGAGACGACAAACGCGGAGATCATCAATTTCTTGTGGAGCTCTCGTTTGCCGGAGCGGATCGCCATGTATCCGGCGGCGAGCAGAAGCGCACTGACACCATTCAGGGCGGCGTTGAGAGCGGGATGAGAGAGCATCTTACCGGGGCAACTTGTCGTACATCATGAGGCCCAACAGAATCGGGATATGCAGGACGGTGGCGTGCATAAGCCACTTTGCACGAAGATTGGTGCGCGAACTGGAGGCCCACAAACAAACCTGGACGAGACCTGTGCAAGTGACAAGCGCGCCGAAGAAATAGAGCACTCCGGCGAAACCCATAATGGATGGGAGCAGGCTGACGGCGACGAGACCGGCGGCATAGAGAATGATCTGGCGGAAGGTACGCGTGCCCTGCTTGTCGTCAACGACTGGGAGCATCAGGATGCCGGCGCGGGCATAGTCTTCGCGGTACATCCAGCTGATGGCGTGGAAATGAGGGAACTGCCAAACGAAAAGAATCAGGAAGAGCAGCCAAGCGCCCGCGTCAAGCCTCCCCGTGGCCGCCGCCCAGCCGATCATGGGCGGGATGGCGCCGGGAACGGCACCAATGAACGTGGCCCAGGTGGTGCGTTTCTTGAGCGGCGTGTAGGCGAGGAGATAGCTGAGACAGGTGAAAAGGCCGAGAACGCAGGGCAGGTGACCGGCGGCGAAATATAGATCTGCGGAGCCAGAAATGACAAGGGCGACTCCGAAAACGAGCGCCTCACGGGGAGCAAGGAGCCCTGTGGGAAGGGGGCGCGAGGCGGTGCGGCGCATGTGCCGATCGGATTCGCGCTCAATGTAATGATTCAGTGCGGCAGTTCCGGCGGCGATCATCATGGTGCCGAAGACCACATGCAGCATATGCAGCCAGGGCATAGGGCCCCGGGCACCCATGTAGAAGCCAGCGCCGGTGGTGATGAGGACGAGAAAAGAGACGTCGGGCTTGGTGAGCGCGACATAGGCGCTCAACTTCGCAGGTTGCGGCAACACCGCCGAGCGAGAACGCTCATTCGAGGTCACGCGGGCACCTCGCCTTTGGTGGTAGCGAACAGCACTTCCCTTTTCCTCGGCACAAGACGATAGCACAAAAGCACGGTAACAATCGCGGCGGCAAAGAGAATCGCGCCGATGACGGTGTGGATCACAGTGAAGGCGATCATGACGGGCATGGGCTGGGGATCGTCGGCAGTCGTGAGGCGCGACCACAGCGACCCGAGGCCCAGCAGGACTTGAAGCCCCACGAGGCTGTGGAGCAGAATCCGGGCGCGGGAGATGGAGGGTACGTTGGGGAAGCGGCGCCGCAAAATGGCCGCGGTCCAGATTACGGAAGCGAGCACGACGACCGACCAGATCACATGAGGTGAATAGGACATGTAATGGTGGCGGAATCCGGCTCCGAACAGAACCTGAGCGAAAATGACGAGGGCATTGAAGGTGGTCACGGCATGAACCGTCGGCGAGGAGCCGTCGGCGTATTGCGGAAGATCCTGAACGTACCAGCGACTGGTGAAGAAAGCGATGCTGACCAGAATGGCGAACATGATTTCCGCGGTGCAGGCATGCATGACAGGAAGCCAGTAGTGAAGGAGGTGGAGGACGGTCAGTCCACCGAGCACGCCCTGGAAAATCACTCCGGCGACGGCGGCGTAGCCAAGCTTCTTGAGCCAGGGGCGCTCATCGTAGCGATACAGGAGAAAGGCAAGGGTAATGATGAACAGGCCGAGAATGGCGGCGATGACCCGATGGGTGTGCTCAATCAGCGCGCCGCCCGTGAGGAGGCGAAGCGGCGGGAAGTAGGAAC
>Ga0335082_10002332_pt1 | contig 20414 bp, 21 predicted proteins | sample Lox_Sample_41_FD_206718 | JGI IMG/M metagenome (GOLD analysis project Ga0335082, IMG submission 206718) | Soil microbial communities from Loxahatchee National Wildlife Refuge, Florida, United States - Lox_Sample_4.1 | ecosystem: Environmental > Terrestrial > Soil > Wetlands | place: USA...
GAGGGCGCTCGCCGCTGTGCTCGCGGGGCTGGCGCTGCCCGCGCTCGCGCAGGACGCGAGCGACGGGCGCGAGCTGCTCGGCCAGCTCGGCGGCCGCCCCGCGCTGCTGCAGCTGTACGAGAACCCTCGCGCCGACGGCTCGGCGCGGCTCTCGGGCGACTACCTGATCCTGCCGACGCTGCAGCTGCGCTACCTGGAAGGCGAGCGCAGCAAGCAGCTCGGCGTCACGTTCCTGAAGGAAGGCAACTCGCCGATCCTCTACGGCCGTCCCGCGGACGCCACGCTGCAGGGCACGTGGAGCGGCGGCGTGCTGAAGGGCACGCGCTACGCGCCGGGCGGCCAGGCGCGCGAGCACTTCGAGTTCAGCGAGACGTTTCCGGACATGAGCGCCTACGGTGCGCAGGTGCAGTGCGAGCCCGCCGAGGGGCGTTATGCCTCGCGGCTCGCCTATGACGTCGAGGCGGGCCGGCTCAAGAGCTTCGAATGGCATTCACGCGTGGCGCCGGCCGGGCACACCTGCGACCTGCGCGGCCTCGAGCAGCGCCCGTTCGACGGCGGGCTGCGCTTCGCGTCAGGGGCGTGCACCGTCACGCTGCGCGACCTCGGCGAGTACGTGCGGGTCAGCGCCGAGCGCTGCGACGCGTTCTGCGGGTCGGCGGCCTACCTCGAGCCCGTGCTCGTCGACCGCCGCGGCGGCTGCCAGCTGCTGCGGCCCGAAGCGAGGTAGCGCGCGTGGCCTGGGAAATCGTCGTCGGCATGGAGACGCACGCGCAGCTCGCCACGCGGAGCAAGATGTTCTCGGGCGCGTCGACCGCGTTCGGCGCGCCGCCCAATACGCAGGCCTGCGCGGTCGACATCGCGCTGCCCGGCGTGCTGCCGGTGGCGAACGCGGCGGCCGTGGAAATGGCCGTGCGCTTCGGGCTTGCGGTGGGCGGCGAGGTGAACCGGCGCTCGGTCTTCGCGCGCAAGAACTACTTCTATCCCGACCTGCCGAAGGGCTACCAGATCAGCCAGTACGAGATTCCGGTCGTCGCCGGCGGCACGGTACGCTTCGCCACGCCGGCCGGCGAAAAGTCCGTGCGCCTGACGCGCGCGCACCTGGAGGAGGATGCGGGGAAGTCGCTGCACGAAGATTTTCACGGGATGTCGGGGATCGATCTGAACCGCGCCGGGACGCCGCTGCTCGAGATCGTGTCGGAGCCCGAGCTGCGCGGCGCGCAGGAAGCGGTGGCCTATGCGCGTGCGCTTCACGCGCTCGTGCGCTGGATCGGGATCTGCGACGGCAACATGCAGGAGGGCTCGTTCCGCTGCGACGCCAACGTGTCGGTGCGCAGGGCGGGCGAGCCGAAGCTCGGCACGCGCTGCGAGATCAAGAACCTGAACTCATTTCGCTTCATGGAGCAGGCGATCGAGTTCGAGGCGCGGCGCCAGATCGAGCTGATCGAGGGCGGCGGCGCGGTGCGTCAGGAGACTCGGCTGTTCGACCCCGACAAGGGCGAGACGCGCTCGATGCGCAGCAAGGAAGACGCGCAGGATTACCGGTACTTTCCCGACCCGGACCTGCTGCCGCTGGTGGTCGAGGACGCGGTGCTCGAGCGCGTGCGCGCGTCGCTGCCGGAGCTGCCGGCGCAGCGGTTCGGGCGGTTCACGGGCGCACTCGCGCTGTCGCCCGCCAGCGCCGCGGTGCTCACGAGCGACCGCGCGCTGGCCGACTTCTTCGAGCAGGCCGTGGCCGGCGCGGCGCCGGACCTCGTGCGCCAGACCGCGAACTGGATCGTGACCGCGACCAGCGCCAAGCTGAACGAGCGCGGCATCGACATTTCGCAGGCGCCGGTTGGGCCCGCGCAACTGCGCGCCCTCATGGAGCGAATCGCCGACGGCACGCTCTCGGGCAAGATGGCGAAGGAAGTCGACGACGCCTTGTGGGCGGGCGAGGGCGGCGTCGACGAGATCATCGCCAGGCGCGGCCTGCGCCAGCTCTCCGACGCCGGCGCGATCGAGAAGATCGTCGACGACGTGCTGGCGAAGAACGCGCGGCAGGTCGAGGACTACCGCGCGGGCAAGGACAAGGCGTTCAACTCGCTGGTCGGCCAGGTGATGAAGGCGACGCAGGGCAAGGCCAACCCCGCGCAGGTGAACGAGATCCTGAGGAAGAAGCTCGCGCGCTAGCGCTCAGTCGCGCACGTAGGGCTCGTGCAGGCGCACGGGCCGCGCGGCGCGCTTGCGCAGCCGGAGGTTGAGCAGCTCCACCGCCACCGCGAAGGCCATCGCGAAGTAGACGTAGCCCTTGGGCACCTCGTGGCCGAAGCCCGCGGCGATCAGTACCACGCCGATGACGACGAGGAAGGCGAGCGCGAGCATCTTGATCGTCGGGTGGCCGGCGATGAAGCGGCCGATGGGCCCGGCGAACAGCATCATCAGCGCGACCGAGGCGACGACCGCCGCGACCATGACCTCGATCCAGCGAACCATGCCGATCGCGGTGATGATCGAGTCGAGCGAGAACACGACGTCGACCACCATGACCTGCGCGATCACGGCGCCGAAGGTCGCCGCCACCGCGGTCGAGCGCCCGCCCTCGACGCCCTCGAGCAGCTGGTGGATCTCGACGACGCTCTTCCACAGCAGGAACAGCCCGCCTCCGATCAGCACGAGATCGCGCCCCGAGATCTCCTCGCCCAGCAGGGTCGCGAGCGGCGTGGCGAGGCCCGCGACCCAGGCCAGCGTCAGCAGCAGCACGAGCCGCATCAGCAGCGCGCCGGCGAGCCCGATGCGGCGCGCGCGCTCGCGCTGCGCCGCCGGCAGCTTCTCGACCAGGATCGAGATGAAGATGATGTTGTCGATGCCGAGCACGAGCTCGAGCGCCGTGAGCGTGGCGAACGCGATCCACGCCTGGGGCTCGAGCAGCAGCGTCATCTAGCGCGTCTTGGCGCCGGCGGTCAGGTCGTGGTACTTGCGCTTTTCCTCGTCGTAGCGGGCGTTGATCTCGGCCGCTTCGCGCTTGCGCGAGTCGAGCAGCTGCTGCTGCAGCGAAAGGTCGTAGGCGACCGCCTTGACGTCGTCCTTGAACTTGTCGGGTACCTTGCCCGGGTCCGGGTACTGCTTGGCCTCGCGCGCGAGCTGGTCCTCCTTCTGCTTGAGCTGCGCGATGCGCGTCTCGACCTGCGAGGCCGCCTCGCGGTTGCTCGCGAGCGCGCGCTGGCGCACGCGCTCGATGTCGTCCTCGCTCGCGTAGGTCTGCAGCAGCGCCTGGTCGCGCCGCGACTGCAATTCGGCCTGGCGCTCGGCCTCGCGCTTGGCGGCTTCGGACTCGGCGTTCTTCTTCTCCTCGGCCGCCAGTGCCGCTTTCTCCTCGGGCGTGGGCGGCGGCTCGATGCGGAACAGCACCGTACCTTGCGCGGAGAGCGCCTCGACCGGCTCGCCGGTGCACTGCTGCGGGATCGTCGAGCCGTAGTACTTGCGGCCCGCCCTCGTCACGCAACGGTACGAGCGTACCTGGGCGCGCAGCTTGTCCATGCGCGCCTTCTCCTTGGCGGCCTCCTTGGCGTCGGGCATAGGCTGCGCGCGCGGCGCGGCGGGCGCTGCGGCGATCAGCAGCGCGCAGGCGGCGAGAATGGACGTTCGAAGCATCGAGAACCCCCGGGGCTCGGACATCGGGCGAATTCTAACCCTGCTAGAATTCGCGCGCTCCCATGCACTCCGCCGACCGCGCGTTCATCGCCGAGACCACCGCGAAGATGCTGCTCGAGGTGAAGGCGGTGCTGTTCTCGGAGGACAAGCCCTTCATCTTCACGTCCGGCTGGGCAAGCCCGGTCTACATCGACTGCCGCAAGCTGATCTTCTACCCGCGCATCCGCGGCCAGCTGGTCGAGTTCGCCGCGGCGACGCTCGCGCGCGACGCGGGCTTCGAGCAGTTCGACGTCGTTGCGGGAGGCGAGACCGCCGGCATCCCGTACGCCGCCTGGATCGCCGACCGGCTCGGGCTGCCGATGCAATACATTCGCAAGAAGCCCAAGGGCTTCGGCCGCAACGCGCAGATCGAGGGTGATATCCGCGAGGGCGCGCGCACGCTGCTGGTCGAGGATCTCACGACCGACGGGCGCTCGAAGATCAACTTCTGCAAGGCGCTGCGCGAGGCGGGCGCGGTCGTCGAGCACGTCTACGTCAATTTCTACTACGACATCTTCCCGGACTCGAAGAAGGTGATGGCGGACCTCGGCGTTCGGCTGCACCATCTCGCGACCTGGTGGGACGTGCTCGAGGTGGTCAAGGCGGGAGCCTATCTCGCGGCGCCGCAGATCGCCCAGGTCGAGAGCTTCCTGCGCTCGCCCGCGGAGTGGTCGGCCGCGCACGGCGGGGCCTCCAGCTTCGGCGCGTCTTGAGGATCGTCTCCCTCAACGTCAACGGGATCCGGTCAGCGGCCCGCAAGGGCCTGTTCCGCTGGCTCGCCGCCCAGAAGGCCGACGTCGTCTGCCTGCAGGAGATCAAGGCGCATGACGGCGACCTCGAGGACGGCATGCGCGCCCCGCGCGGTCTCGTCGGGCACTTCTCCCACGCGCGCAAGAAGGGCTATGCCGGCGTAGCGCTGTACTGCGGCGCCAAGCCCGACAAGGTCATCGAGGGGTTCGGCGTCCGGGAGTTCGACGACGAGGGCCGCTACCTCGAGGCCCGCTTCGGCAAGCTCTCGGTGGTCTCGGTCTACCTGCCCTCGGGTTCGGCGGGGCCGCACCGGCAGGCGTCCAAGTTCCGCTTCCTGGAAGCGTTCCTGCCGCAGCTCAGGAAGCTGAAGAAGGGCGGCCGCGAGGTGATCCTGTGCGGCGACTGGAACATCGCGCACAAGGAGATCGACCTCCGCAACTGGCGCTCGAACCGGAAGAACTCGGGATTCCTCCCCGAGGAGCGGGCATGGCTCACGCGCGTGTTCGACCAGGCGGGCTACATCGACGTATTCCGGCGCCTCGATCCGCGTCCCGAGCAGTACACGTGGTGGTCCAACCGCGGCCAGGCCTGGGCGAAGAACGTGGGCTGGCGCATCGACTACCAGATCGCCACGCCGGGCATCGCCGCGCGGGCAAGGAAGGCGTCGATCTACAAGAAGCGGCGATTCTCCGACCACGCGCCGCTGACGATCGACTATGACGGGCCGCTGGGCTAGCGCGCTTCGCCCCTACTTCGAGCGCGCGCCGCTCGCGGCGTTGTTCCTCGGCATTTCCTCGGGCTTCGCCTTCGCGATGATCGGCGCGACGCTGACCACGCGCCTCGCGCAGCAGGGCATCACCAAGAGCGCGGTAACCGCGTTCGCGCTCACGTTCCTCGCCTACAACCTGAAGTTCCTCTGGGCGCCGCTCGTCGACCAGGTGCGGCTGCCGGGGCTCGCGCGCTTCGGGCAGCGTCGCAGCTGGCTGTGGCTGCTCGGCATGCTGGTGATGGCGGCGGTGGCCTGGCTCGGCGCCGCCGACCCGGCCGCGTCGCTCGCCGGCGTGGCCGCCGCCGCGATCGCGGTGGGCGTGGCAGGCGCCAGCTTCGACATCGTCATCGACGCCTACCGCATCGAGCTGCTCGAGCCGCGCCAGCTCGGCGTCGGCTCCGGCATGTCGCAGTACGGCTGGCGCATCGGTGCGGCGGCCGCGGGCGGGCTCGCGCTCGTGCTCGCGGCGCGCGCCGGCTGGGCGGCCGCGTACGCGGCCTGCTCGGCGTTCGCACTGCCCGCGATGCTCACCGCGGCGGTGATGGGCGAGCCCGCGCGGCACCGCGAGCCCGCGCCGGCGCGCGGTGCCGCGCAGGCCGTGCGCGCCTACTTCAGCCCGCTCGCCGAGTTCGTGAAGCGCGAGGGCGCGCTCGTCGTGCTGGCGTTCGTCCTGGTGCACAAGATCGGCGACACGCTGGCCAACCTTACGCTGCGCCTGCTGTTCCAGAGCCTCGGGTTCAGCAACGACGAGATCGCGTTCTACGACGTGGGCGTGGGGTTCGCGGCGCTGCTCGCGGGCATCTTCGTCGGCGGCGTGCTGTACGCGCGCCTCGGCATGAAGCGCTCGGTGCTGCTCAGCCTCGTGCTGATGGCGGTTTCCAACTTCGGCTTCGCCGCGCTAGCGGCGGCCGGCCACACGACCGCGGGCATGGGCGCTGCCGTCGCGTTCGAGAATTTCGCGAGCGGCGTGGGCGGCGTGACGGTGGTCGCCTACCTGTCGGCGTTGTGCAACCTGCGCTACACCGCGACGCAGTACGCGCTGCTCTCGGCGCTCGCGAGCATCGCCGGGCGCTTCCTCACGGGCACCACCGCCGGGGCGATGATCGAGGCAATGGGCTACGTCAACTTCTACTTGCTGACCACGCTGGTCGCGCTTCCGGGCGTGGCGCTGTTCTGGCTGATGATGCGCTCGGGACTGGCCGACCTGTCGCTCGGCTCGGCCGGGACGCAAGCGACGGGCGGCGGGCGTCCTAGCTGATAAGCTTGCGCCCCCGCACCATTTCTCCCACAGGAGTCGTCCATGATCCGGTTTCTCGCCGCCGCCGCCGCCGTGATGGCGCTCGGCGCCGCCTACGCGCAGAAGGTTCCCGAACCCACAGTCACCAGCGTCGCCGCGACCGCCCCGGGCGAAGTCGGCGGCGCGCGCGTGATCGAGGCGCGCGCGATCGTCGTCGGCCTCGACAAGCAGGCGCGCATCGTCGATCTGAAGGGCCCGCGCGGCCGCATCGTGACGATCGAGGCCGGCGACGAGGTCAAGAACTTCGACCAGATCAACCTCGGCGACCACGTCGTCGTGCGCTACGTGCAGGCGCTCACGCTGTCGATGGCGAAGGCCGACGCCCCCGAGACGGCGCGCGCCGAGCAGACCGAAGTCGCGCGGGCGCCGGAGGGTGCGCGCCCCGGCGTCGCCGCCGGCCACCGGGTGCAGGCGATCTGCGTCGTCACCGAAGTCAACAAGAAGACCAGGACCGTGACGCTGCGCGGGCCCCGCGGCAACTACGTCGACCTCGTCGTCGAGGATGCCAAGCGCCTGGACAAGGTGAAGAAGGGCGACAGGGTGAACGCCGTGTACACCGAGGCGGTGGCGCTCTCGGTCGAGCCGGCGCCCGCCAAGGCCAAGGGCAAGAAGAAGTAGCGAGCGCGCCTAGGCGCTGACGCGATAGGCGGCCGTGCTGCCGAGCAGGTTCGGCAGCACGCGCACCGCTCGGCCGCGGTGCAGAACCGCGCGCTCGAGGATCTTCACGCCGAGCCGCGCGCAAAGGTCCTCGAAATCCGCCAGCGTGCACAGGTGCACGTTCGGCGTGTCGTACCACTGGTGCGGCAGCGCCTCGGACACCGGCATGCGCCCGAAGAGCACCTGCAGGCGGTCGCGCCAGTGCCCGAAGTTGGGAAACGACACGATCGCCTCCCGGCCCACGCGCAGCATCTCGCGCATGAGCTGCTCGATGCGGTGGATGGTCTGCAGCGTCTCCGAGAGGATCACGTAGTCGAACGAGCCGTCCTGGAACAGCGCGAGGCCCGACTCGAGGTCGAGCTGCAGCACGTTGACGTCGTTCTTCATGCTGGCGAGCACCTCGGCGTCGTCGATCTCGACGCCGTAGCCGTGCGCCTGGCGGGCGTCCCAGAGGTGCTTCAGCAGGGAGCCGTCGCCGCAGCCGAGATCGAGCACGCGCGCGCCCGGCTTCACCCAGCGCGCGATGGCCTCGAGGTCCGGGCGCCTCACAGCTCGATGTTCCCGAAGTAGGCGGCCAGCGCGCCGTGGTAGCGCGGGTCCTCGAGCAGGAACGCGTCATGCCCGCCGGGCGCGTCGAGCTCGAGGTAGGAGACGATGCGGCGATTGTCGAGCAGCGCCTTCACCATCGCGCGCGATCGCGACGGCGCGAAGCGCCAGTCCGACTTGAACGAGACGACGAGGAACGCAGCGCGCGCGCGCGCGAACGACGCCGACAGGTCGCCGCCGAAATCGCCCGCCGGGTCGTAGTAGTCGAGCGCCTTGGTGATGCGCAGGTACGTGTTGGCGTCGAAATAGGTCGAGAACTTGTCGCCCTGGTAGCGCAGGTAGCTCTCGATCTCGAAATCGATGTCGAAGTCGAAGCCGGGCGCAGCGCGGCGCATGACGCGCCCGAACTTCTCCATCATCGCGTCGTCCGAGAGGTACGTGATGTGGCCGATCATGCGCGCGATGCGCAGGCCCCGCCGCGGCACCACGCCGTGCTCGTAGTAGTGGCCGCCGTGGAAGTCCGGGTCGGTGACGATCGCCTGGCGCGCGACCTCGTTGAACGCGATGTTCTGCGCCGAGAGCCGCGGCGTCGAGGCGATGACCAGCGAGTGGCGCACGCGGTCCGGGTGCGCGAGCGCCCACTGCAGCGCCTGCATCGCGCCCAGCGACCCCCCGATCACGGCCGCGAAGCGCTCGATGCCGAGCCGGTCGGCGAGCCGCACCTGCGCCTCGACCCAGTCCTCGACCGTGACCACGGGGAAGTCGGCGCCGTAGGGCTTGCCGGTCGCGGGGTTGGTCGAGGTCGGGCCCGTCGAGCCGAAGCAGCCGCCGATGTAGTTGTTGCCAATGACGAAGAAGCGGTCGGTGTCGAGCGGCTTGCCGGGGCCGACCAGGTTGTCCCACCAGCCCAGGTTCTCGGGGTCGTCCGCGTAGGTGCCGGCGACGTGGTGCGAGGCGTTCAGCGCGTGGCAGACGAGCACGGCATTGGAGCGCGCCGCGTTCAGCGTGCCGTAGGTCTCGTACATGATCTCGAAGCGCGGGATCCGGGCGCCGCTGCGGAACCGGAACGGTTCCTCGAACGCCGCGCGCTGCGCGCTGACGATGCCCACCGAGCCGGCCATGCGCCCCTCGATAACGAAAAAGCCCGTTCAGCTTTCGCGAGAACGGGCTCCAGGGGCCGGTCTCTTTAGCGGCATTTGTTGAGCGCCCGCAAGCTGAACGTCAAATCGGCGCTTTGAAGCCGCGCGAACGTTAACCGCCGGGCGTTCCCGTGTCAAGGAAGCGGCGCGTCAAGCCGCGCGCGCCGCGCCCCCGGCGAGCAGGCGCTCGATCGCCGCGTCGTCGTAGCCCGCCTCGCGCAGCACCTCGCGCGTGTGCTCGCCCAGGCGCGGGGCGTGGCGCCGGTAGCCGGGCTCGGTCTCGGACCATTCCGACGGAACCTTCATGGACAGCAGCGTTCCCTCGCTCGGGTGCTCGACCGGCGTGAAGTAGCCGATCGCCCCGAGGTGCGGGTCGCGCAGGATGTCCTCCAGGCTGTTCATGCGCTGGACCGGGATGTCGGCCCGCTCGAAGGCCTCGAGCCAGTGCGCCGTGGTCTGCTTCAGCATTTCGTCGGCGACCAGGCCGTACACGGCGTCGTAGTTCTGGCTGCGCCCCTCGGCCGAGGCGAACCGCGAGTCGAGCGCCATGTCGGCGCGGCCGATCATCTCGAAGAACGTCTTCCAGTGCTTGTCGTTGTAGATCAGCACGCAGACGTAGCCGTCCTTCGTCGCGTAGGGCCGCCGGTAGGGCGTGAGCATGCGGCGGTAGCCGCCTTCGCCGACCTGCGGCACGTAGGTATACCCGCCCAGGTGCTCGCCGAGCACCGACTGCAGCAGGCTCTCGAACATCGGCACGTCGACGCGCTGGCCCCTGCCGGTCTTCTCCCGCGCGTAGAGCGCCGCGCTCACCGCGTTGGCGGTGTGCAGGCCGACGGAGCGGTCGGCGATGATCACCGGCGTGTACCGCGGCGCGTCCGAGCCCGCCTCGCGCGCGAGCCACGGCAGGCCGGCGGCGCCCTGGATCAGGTCGTCGTAGGCCGCCTTGGCCGCGTAGGGGCCGCGCTGGCTGTAGCCAAAGCAGCCCACGTAGACGATGCGCGGATTGACCGCGCGCACGTCTTCGTAGCCGAGCTTCAGGCGCGCCATCGCCCGCGGGCGTATGTTGTAGACCAGCACGTCGGCCTTCGCCGCGAGCGCGAGGCAGGCGTCGCGCGCCTCGGGCTTCTTGAGGTCGAGCACGATGCCGCGCTTGTTGCGGTTGGCGTTGAGGAAGATGTGCCCCATGCCCTTGGAGCGGAACGGCCAGGCGTAGCGCATGATGTCGCCCTCGGGCGGCTCGACCTTGACGACGTCGGCGCCGAGGTCGGCGAGGATCTGCGTGGCGTAGGGGCCCATCACCACCGTGGTGAGATCGAGCACGCGCACGCCGTCGAGCGGTCCGGGCATGGCTTCCTTCCTCAGGCGTTGAGCTTCGCCAGCAGCTCGCGCGTCTTCGCCGCGTCGCCCGCGCGCAGCACCTTCTGCGCGTAGCTGCGCGCCTTGCCGAGGCTCGTGCGCAGCACGCGCTCCTTGATCGCGGGCAGTTGCGCCGGGTGCATCGAGAAGTTGCGCAGCCCGAAGCCGAGCAGCAGGCGCGTGAGCTCGAGGTCGCCCGCCATCTCGCCGCAGACCGCGACCGGCGTGCCGGCCCGGCGCGCCTCGCGGATCACGTGCGCGACGAGCTGCAGCACCGCCGGGTGCAGCGGGTCGTAAAGGTGCGCGACCGCGTCGTCGGTGCGATCGATCGCGAGCGTGTACTGGATCAGGTCGTTGGTGCCGATCGACAGGAAGTCGAGCCGCTGGATGAACATCGGCAGCGCGAGCGCGGCGGCCGGAATCTCGATCATGCCGCCGACCTCGACCTTCGGGTCGTAGGGCGCGCCCTTGTCGTCGAGCTGCGCCCTCGCCTGGCGAACGAGCCCGAGCGCCTGGTCGATCTCGTGCGCGTGCGCGACCATCGGCAGCAGGATCCTGACCTTGCCGTGATGCGAGGCGCGCAGGATCGCGCGCAGCTGCGCGAGGAACATGTGCGGCTCGGCGAGGCAGTAGCGGATCGCGCGCAGGCCGAGCGCGGGGTTCGGCATCGTCACCGCGTGGCCGGTCAGCGCCTTGTCGGCGCCGACGTCGAGCGTCCGGATCACGACGGGCTTGCCGCGCATGCGGCGCGCGACCTCGCGGTAGGCCTCGAACTGCTCGTCCTCGCCCGGCAGGTCGCGGCGGTTCATGAACAGGAACTCGGTGCGGAACAGGCCGATGCCCTCGGCGCCCGCCTCGTGCACCTGCTCGAGGTCCTGCGGCAGCTCGATGTTCGCGTACAGGTCGACCTCGGCGCCGTCGAGCGTCGCCGCGTGCGTGGTGCGCAGGCGCTTCAGCTTCGCGCGCTCGATCTCGTGCTGCGACTGGCGCAGCCGGTACTCGGCGAGCACGATCGGGTCGGGGTTGACGACCAGCACGCCCTGGATGCCGTCCACGATCAGCATCTCGCCCTCGCGGATCATGTGGCGCGCGTGGTGCAGGCCGACCAGGGCCGGGATGTTGAGGCTGCGCGCGAGGATCGCGGTGTGCGAGGTGACGCCGCCCAGGTCGGTGACGAAGCCGCCGTACTCGTGCCCCTTGAACAGCAGCATGTCCGCGGGCGACAGGTCGTGCGCGACCACGATCAGCTGGTGCTCCTCGGCGCGGCGCGGCGCAGGCGCGGCCTTGTCGCCGATCAGCGCCTTCAGCACGCGCTCGACGACCTGCTGCATGTCGGCGCGGCGCTCGCGCAGGTAGGCGTCCTCGACCTGGTCGAACTGCTCGCCGAGGATCTCCATCTGCTGCACCAGCGCCCACTCGGCGTTGCAGCGGCGGCCGCGGATGATCTCGCGCGGCGCGTGCGACAGCGACGAGTCCTCCAGCATCAGCCGGTGCAGGTTGAGGAACGCGCCGAACTCGGCCGGCGCGTCGGCCGGGATCTGCTTCTCGAGCAGCGCGAGCTCCTGCTTGGCGCGCGCGATGGCGGCGTCGAAGCGGAAGATTTCGCCCTGGACTGCGGATTCGGCGATCTCGTAGTGCGCGACCTCGAGCCGGGCGGTGGACACCAGGTGCGCCTGGCCGATCGTGATGCCCGAGGCGACGCTCGTGCCATGCAGCACGAAGTTCATGCGCCTACGCCCCCTCGCCGAACCGGTCGGCGACGAGCGCGCGGATCGCCTCGAGCGCGGCCGCCGCGTCGGGCCCGTCGGCCTCGACCCTCACGCTCGCGCCCCTGCCGGCCGCGAGCATCATCACGCCCATGATGCTCTTCGCGTTCACGCGCCGGCCGTGGCGCGAGAGCCAGACCTCGGCTTCGAAGCTGGCCGCGACCTGGGTCAGCTTGGCCGAGGCACGCGCGTGCAGGCCGAGCTTGTTGACGATCGTGAGCTCAATGCTGGGCACCGCAGGCGTCCGAGTTCATGTGCACCACGCCTTCCGCGCCGCCGCTGAGCGCGCGCTGCAGCGCGCCGGGAAGCGAGCCGTTGCGCCCCGCGAGCACGCGCACCAGCATCGGCAGCGACACGCCCGAGACGCCCTCGACGCGGCCGTCGGCGAGCAGCCGCGCGGCGACGTTGCAGGGCGTCGCGCCGTACATGTCGGTGAGCACGAGCAGCCCCGAGCCGTCGTCGAGCCGCGCGGCGAGCGAGCGCGCGCGCTCGAGCACCGCGTCCGGGTCCTCGCCGCGCGCGACGCCCAGCGCGGCCACGCGCGGCTGCGCGCCACCGAGGATCTGCTCGGCGCTCGCGAGCAGCGCCTCGCCGATCGCGCCGTGCGAGATGACGAGCACGCCGATCATCGCGCCACGCGCGCTTCGAGCGCCTCGATGAACCTCTCGCCCGAGTCGTAGCCGGTCTGGTCCTGGATCTCGCGGAAGCACGTCGGGCTGGTGACGTTGACCTCGGTCAGCCAGTCGCCGATCACGTCCAGGCCGACGAACAGCAGCCCGCGCGCCGCCATCGCCGGCGCGAGCGCCTCGGCGATCTCGCGGTCGCGCGCCGAGATCGGCTGCGCGACGCCGCGCGCGCCCGCGGCGAGGTTGCCGCGCGTTTCGCCGGGCTTGGGAATGCGCGCGAGGCAGTAGGGAACCACCTGGCCATCGATCAGAATGACGCGCTTGTCGCCGTCCCGGATTTCGGGGATGAAGCGCTGCGCCATCACGCTGCGGGCGCCACCCTGCGACATGATTTCGACGATGACGTTGCGGTTGGGGTCGTCGGCCCGCACCCGGAAGATGTTCTCGCCGCCCATGACGTCGAGCCGCTTGATGACCACGTCGCGCTCGGCGTCGATGAACGCGTGCAGCCGCCGCGCCTCGCGCGTGACCAGCGTCGGTGCGCAGAAGCGCGCGAACTCGGCGATCGCGAGCTTCTCGTTGTGATCGCGGATCGCGTCGGGCGCGTTGAACACGCGCGCGCCCTCGCGCACCGCGGCCGACAGCAGCCAGGTGCTGGTCACGTACTCGAGGTCGAACGGGGGATCCTTGCGCATCAGCACCGCGTCGAACGTGGCGAGCGCGCTCTCGCCGCGGCCGTCCGCGCGGTACCAGTCTTCGTCGTTGTCGGTGAGCCGGATGCGTTGGGTCCGGGCGAGAACGCGGCCGCCGTGCAGCGCGAGGTCCGGCTGCGTGCAGACGTGCACCTGGTGACCGCGCCGCTCGGCGGCGCGCATCATGCAGACGGTCGTGTCCTTGTAGGCCTTGAGCTCTTCGGGGGGATCGATGATGAAGAGCAGGTTCACGGCGGGGGCCGCCGGCGCGCGGCGCGTCGTGCTACTTCTTGGCCGCGGGCGCGGTCGGTTCCTTCAGGTTCAGGCCCGACTGGTTGGCCATGTAGACGATTGCGCGCTGCAGCTCGTAGTCGGACAGGTCCGAGGCGCCGCCGCGCGGCGGCATCGCGCCCTTGCCCTTCGCCGCGACCTCGAACAGCACCTTCAGCCCGCCGCCCTTGGCGCGCTCGGCCCACGCGGCCTTGTCGCCGATCTTCGGCGCGTTGGCGACGCCGGGCACGTGGCAGGCGCTGCACACCGACTTCACGATCTCCTCGCCGGTGCGCGGCCCCGCGGCCGCGCCGGCGCCGGCCGCGCCGAATTCCACATGGCCGACGGGCTGGATGCGGGCGGCGACCGCCTCGGGCGCGAGCGCGCCGGGGTCGGCGCTCGGCTTGGACAGCACGAGGTTCACCAGCAGCAGAATGCCGGTGATCGGCACCACGAACGACAGCACGACGATGACGACCAGCTGCTGCGGGGTCTTGATGAAGGAAGAATGCTCGTCGTGCGTGCTCATGCGCCGGGCTCGGGTTCTCGCGGAATGAAGGTATCATTTTAGCTTGAAAGCGCCCGTAGCTCAGCGGATCAGAGTATTGGCCTCCGAAGCCAAGGGTCGTGGGTTCGAATCCCGCCGGGCGCGCCACCCCCGACACGCGTGACCGCCCGCCCGATCAGCCGCTTTCCGGTGCCCGAGCTCGCGAGCCTGCCCGAGGACGTGCGCCTGCGCATCCTCGCCGTGCAGGAGAAGTCCGGGTTCGTGCCGAACGTGTTCCTCGCGCTCGCGCACCGGCCCGAGGAGTTCCGCGCCTTCTTCGCCTACCACGACGCGCTGATGGAGAAGCCGGGCGGCCTGACCAAGGCCGAGCGCGAGATGATCGTGGTCGCCACCTCGGGCGCGAACCGGTGCCAGTACTGCGTGGTCGCGCACGGCGCGATCCTGCGCATCCGCGCCAAGGACCCGCGCGTGGCCGACCAGGTCGCGATCAACTACCGCAAGGCCGACATCAGCCCGCGGCAAAGGGCGATGCTGGAATTCGCGCTGAAGGTGGCGCTCGAGTCGCACGCGGTCGAGGACGCCGACCTCGAGGCGCTGAAGGCGCAGGGCTTTTCCGAGGACGACGTCTGGGACATCGCCGCGATCGCGGCCTTCTTCGCGCTCTCCAACCGCATGGCCAACGTCACCAGCATGCGGCCGAACGACGAGTTCTACCTCATGGGGCGGGTGGCGAAGGCCTGAGTCTCGCGCTCGAACGCGTGCGCGAGCTGCAGCACGCCGAAGTCGTCGCGGTAGCGCCCCACGATCTGCAGCCCGACCGGCAGGCCGCCGGGCGTGAAGCCCGCCGGCACCGAGATCGCCGGGTGGCTCGTGATCGTCACGTAGTAGCAGCTCTTCATCCAGTCGAGGTAGTTGCCGAGCTTCACGCCGGCGATCTCGGTCGGGTACTCGGTGTCCACCGGGAACGGCGGCAGCTGGTTCACCGGCCCGAGCAGGAACTCGTACTTTTCGAGGAATGCGCGCATGCGCTGGTAGAGCTCGGTGCGCAGTACTTCCGCGCGCGCGATCTTCGCGCCGTCGAGCGCGAGGCCCTGCTCGATGTTCCAGATCACCGTGTCCTTCAGCTCGGCGCGGTGGGTCTTCAGCAGCGGCGCGAGCCGCGCGGCGAAGGAAACCGCGCGCAGCGTCTCGAAGGCTTCGGTCGCGCCGCTGAAGTCGGGACAGGCCTCCTCGACGACGCAGCCCAGCTCCTTGAACACCTTCTTCTGCCGCTCCAGCACCGCCGTGACCGCGGGCTCGACCGGCAGGCCGCCGAAATCCTTCGTCCACGCGACGCGCACCTTCTTGAACGAGCGCCGCAGCGGCCGGGCGAAGACCGAGCCCGGCTCCGCGATGGAGACCGGCGCGCGCAGGTCGGGCCCGGCCATCGCCGACAGCAGGAACGCCGCGTCTTCCACGGTGCGCGCGATCGGGCCCAGCACGGGTTGCGTGTCCCAGGCGTTCAGCGCCGGGTACGTCGGCACGCGGCCGGGCGTGGGCCGGAAGCCGACCACGTTGCAGTAGTTGCCGGGATTGCGCAGGCTCGCGGCGAGGTCCGAGCCGTCGGCGAACGGGAGCATCCCGCAGGCGACCGCCGCCGCGGCGCCGCCCGAGGAGCCGCCCGCGGTCTTCGAGAGGTCGTAGGGATTGCGCGTCGCGCCGAACACCTTGTTGAAGGTATTGCTGCCGGCGCCGAATTCGGGAGTGTTGGTCTTGCCGAGCGTGATCGCGCCCGCGGCCTTGAGGCGCTCGACGAGCAGCGCGTCTTCCTTCGGCACGTGGTCCTTGAAGGCAAGCGACCCCATGGTCGTGCGGATGCCCTTCGTCGGCACCAGGTCCTTGTAGGCGATCGGCAGGCCGGCGAGGAGCGGCTTCCGGCCTTTCTTCCGGTCGAGCGCCTTCGCCTCCTTCAGCGCCTGCTCGGGCAGGAAAGTGACGATCGCGTTCACATTCGGGTTGACTTGCTCGATGCGCGCGATGAACGCTCGCATCACCTCGGCGGCCGAAAGCTTTCGCGCGTGGAGCAGCCGGGCGAGCCGCCGGGCGGGCGTGAACGGGATGTCCATCGCGCCAGTCTAGCGCGATAGACTCTGGCCGCTCATGCCCGGCCGCGCCGCCCTGCTGCTGTTCTTCGACATCGCACCGGATGCGATCGCCGAGCACGACGACTGGCATACGCACGAGCACCTGCCCGAGCGCCTGTCGATCCCCGGCTTCCTGCGCGGCACGCGCTGGGAGGCGCTGCGCGCCGGGCAGCCGCGCTACTTCGTCGTGTATGAGGTGAGCGACGTCGAGGTGCTGACCTCAGGCCCCTACCTGGAGCGGCTCAACCATCCGACGCCCTGGACCTCGAAGATGATGCCGCACTACCGCGGCATGACGCGCGGACTGTGCCGGGTGACGGGCCGCGCCGGGCTCGGCTCCGGGGGCGCGGCGCTGGTCGCCCGGTTCAGGCCCGCGGGCGACGCGGCAGCGCTGCGCGAGCGGATGACGAAGGAGGTCATGTCCGGCCTTGCGTCCCGGCCGGGACTGGGCGCTTGCACGCTGTTCGAGTCGGCGGCCGCGGCGCCGATGACGAAGGAGCAGAGCATTCGAGGCAAGGACGCGGGCATCGACTGGGCGCTCGTCGCCACCGGCTACGAGGGCGAGGCCGTGGCGGGGCTCGAAAGATCCGGACTCGGGCTGCCGGACGATGCGGTGTTCGGGCTGTACCGGATGCACTACGCGCTCGACGAGCTCGAGGCGAAGGACTCCGCGCGATGACCTCCGCCGCGCGCCGCATCCGCGACCTGCCCGGGCCCCGCGGCCTGCCGATCGTCGGCAACCTGCACCAGGTCGAGCCCTCGCGCATGCATGTGGCGATCGAGGATTGGAGCCGCCGCTACGGCGAGTACTTCCGCGTCCGGCTCGGCGGGCGCGAGATCTTCGTCATCGCCAATCCGGAGGCGATCGCCGGCGTCCTGCGCGACCGTCCCGACGGCTTCCAGCGCACGCCCCGCCTGGTCGAGGCCGCGCACGAGATGGGCTTCGACGGGCTGTTCTCGGCCAACGGCGAGCGCTGGCGTCGCCAGCGCCCGATGGTGATGGGGAGCTTCGACCCCGGGCACATCAAGACCTACTTTCCCTCGCTGGTCGCGGTCACCGAGCGCTTCGCGCGACGCTGGCGGCGCGCGGCGCAGGCCGGCGCCGACATCGACCTGCAGGCCGACCTGATGCGCTACACGGTCGACGTCACCGCGGGGCTCGCGTTCGGCGCCGACATCAACACCATCGAGTCGGACGACGAGGTCATCCAGCAGCACCTCGACAAGGTGCTGCCGGCGCTGCTCAAGCGCCTGTTCGCGCTGTTTCCCTACTGGCGCCTGTTTCGCGACCGGCGCATGCAGGGCCACATTTCAGCGCTGCATCGCGCCGTCGATACGTTCATCGCGCAGGCGCGCGAGCGCATGGCGCGCACGCCGTCGCTGCGCGAGCACCCGTCCAACCTGATCGAGGCCATGATCGCCGCGCGCGACGCGCCGGGCAGCGGGCTGGAGGACTCCGACGTCGCCGGCAATGTGCTCACGATGCTGCTCGCCGGCGAAGATACGACCGCGAACACGCTCGCCTGGGCGATCCACCTGCTGCAGCGGAATCCGGAGCAGGCGCGCCGCGCGCGCGAGGAGGTGCGATCCGTGCTGGGCGAGGAGCGCCTCGCGACGCGCTACGAGCAGCTCGGCCGCCTCGAGTTCGTCGAGGCCTGCGCCAACGAAACCATGCGCCTGAAGCCGGTGGCGCCGATCATCGTGCTCGAAGCGGTGCGCGACTCGGCCGTGGCGGGCGTCGCCGTGCCCGCGGGGAGCTTCGTCATGTGCCTGATGCGCCCGGGCGCGGTCGACGAGCGCCATTTTCCCGACGCACAAACCTTCGAGCCTGCGCGCTGGCTGGCCGACGCCGGGCCCGCGGCGCTCAGCTCCGCCAAGCGCGTGGCGATGCCGTTCGGCGCGGGGCCGCGCCTTTGCCCCGGGCGATATCTCGCGTTGCTCGAGATGAAAATGGTGCTGGCGATGCTTTTGGGCGCCTTCGAGATCGAGAGCGTCGAGGCGCCGGGCGGCGGCGAGCCGCTCGAGCGGCTCGCGTTCACGATGTCGCCCGTGGGCCTGCGCCTGCGGCTGCGCGAGCGCGCTTAGGCCCCGGGCGCTACATCAGCACGACGTCGTACTGCTCCTGCGTGTAGCCGGGCTCGACCTGCAGCGAGATCGGCTTGCCAATGAAGTCCTGCAGCATCGCGACCGACCCCGACTCCTCCTCCTGCAGCAGGTCGATCACGCCCTGCGCGCCGAGCACGCGGAACTCGCGCGCGTTGAACGCGCGCGCCTCGCGCAGGATCTCGCGCAGGATCTCGTAGCACACGGTGCGCGCGGTCTTCACCGCGCCGCGGCCTGCGCACACGGGGCAGGGCTCGCACAGCACGTGGGCGAGCGATTCGCGCGTGCGCTTGCGCGTCAGCTCCACGAGCCCGAGCTGCGTGAAGCCGTTCACGCTCATGCGCGTGCGGTCGCGCGCGAGCGCCTTCTTCAGCTCGTCGAGCACGGCGGCGCGGTGCTCCTCGCTCTGCATGTCGATGAAGTCGACGATGATGATGCCGCCGAGGTTGCGCAGGCGCAGCTGCCGCGCGATCGCCTGCGCCGCCTCGAGGTTGGTCTTGAACACGGTGTCGTCGAAGCTGCGCGTGCCGACGTAGCCGCCGGTGTTGACGTCGATCGTCGTCATCGCCTCGGTCTGGTCGATGACGAGCGTGCCGCCCGACTTCAGGTCCACGCGCCGCGCGAGCGCCTTCTCGATCTCGGACTCGACGCCGTAGAGGTCGAACAGCGGCCGCTCGCCCGCGTAGTGCTCGAGCCGCGCGCGCAGCTGCGGCGTGTAGGCCTCGGCGAACGCGGCGAGCTTCTGGAAGTTCTCGCGCGAGTCCACCAGCACGCGCGCGGTCTGCTCGGTCACCATGTCGCGCAGCACGCGATGCGCGAGCGAGAGGTCCTGGTGCACGAGCCGCGGCGCGGCGCCGAGCGATCGCTCGCGGATGTCGGTCCACAGGTGCCGCAGGAACGCGATGTCGGCGCGCAGCTCCTCGTCGGTGGCGCCCTCGGCCTGCGTGCGGATGATGAAGCCGCCCTTTTCGTCCTCGGGCAGCAGCGCCTTGACCTTGTCGCGCAGCGCCGCGCGGCCGCCCTCGTCCTCGATGCGCTGCGAGATGCCGATGTGCGGATCCTGCGGCAGGTAGACGAGCAGCCGCCCCGCGATCGAGATCTGCGTCGAGAGCCGCGCGCCCTTCGAGCCGAGCGGGTCCTTGACCACCTGCACGAGCAGCGGCTGCCCCGCGGCGAGCACCTTCTCGATCGGGCGCGGCGCCTCGCCGCCGGGGCGGCGCTCCTCGCGGATGTCGGCGACGTGCAGGAACGCTGCGCGCTCCAGGCCCACGTCGACGAACGCGGATTGCATGCCCGGCAGCACGCGCGCCACGCGTCCGAGGTAGAGGTTGCCCACCAGCCCGCGGCTCGCCGCGCGCTCGACCAGCAGCTCCTGCACCGCGCCGGCGTATACGACCGCCACGCGCGTCTCCTGCGGCGTGATGTTAACGAGGACTTCTTCGCTCACGCCGCGCTCCCATCTTCTGCAGCAGCTGCGCGGTCTCGTACAGCGGCAGCCCGACGATGCCCGACTGGCTGCCGCGGATCTCGGCGACGAACAGCGCCGCGCGCCCCTGGATCGCGTACGCGCCCGCCTTGTCGTCGGGCTCGCCGGTGGCGACGTAGTCGCGGATCTCCTCGGGCGCGAGCTCGCGGAACTGCACCTCCGAGACCGAGATCGCGGTCTCGAGCTCGTCGTCGTACCGTAGCGCGACCGCGGTCAGCACCTCGTGGCGCTTGCCCGAGAGCGCGGCGAGCATGCGCTCCGCGTCGGCGCGGTCCGCGGGCTTCCCGTAGATGCGGCCCTCGAGCGCGACGGTCGTGTCGGCCGCGAGCACGGGCGCCTTGGGCAGGTTGCGCTCGAGCATGCGCGTCCAGCCCGCCGCGGCCTTCATCTTCGCCATGCGCATCACGTACTCGCGCGGGTCCTCGCCGGGCTGCGGCGACTCGTCCACGTCGGGCGCGGTGCCGGGCCGGTTGCGAAACAGCAGCAGGTGGAACTTGACGCCGATGTGGCCGAGCAGCTCGCGCCGCCGCGGGCTGCGCGAGGCGAGGTAGATGCTGCGGTCGAGCGTTTGGGCCATGGCGTCGGGGTCTCGCCGCAGTGTAGCAAAGCTACTCTCGGTGATACGGGTGTCCGGTCAGGATCGTCGCCGCGCGGTAG
>Ga0335082_10002333_pt1 | contig 20407 bp, 17 predicted proteins | sample Lox_Sample_41_FD_206718 | JGI IMG/M metagenome (GOLD analysis project Ga0335082, IMG submission 206718) | Soil microbial communities from Loxahatchee National Wildlife Refuge, Florida, United States - Lox_Sample_4.1 | ecosystem: Environmental > Terrestrial > Soil > Wetlands | place: USA...
AGTCGCTCGAGAGGCGTCACCCCTCGACATGTACCGCTTCGCGCAGCCGATGGGCGATCCACGAGACCGCGTTCGCGTGCTCAGGGCTGCGACCAGAACGTGAACTTCTGGAGCGGGTCGGCGTCGCTGCAGACCGCGGTCTTCATCTCTGCGCCGGCCGGCGCGCCTTCGAGGCAGTACGTCGGATACGCGTGGAGCTGCAGCTCGCCGCGCATGCCCCACATTTGATCGGTCGAGTCGTCGCACGCCTGCACCTCGGCGTTGGCCGGCGCGGAGGCGAGCGGCCCGCCCTCGACGCCGAGGCAGAGGCCTTGGTTGACGAAGCCGCGATGCGCGTCGTTCCACCGCTGGCTCGCCGAGCCGTTGCACGCGCGCAGCGTGATCTCGCTCCCGCTCCCCGACGTCCCGGCGTCGAAGCACAGATTCGTGGCCGAAACCGGCGAGATCGTCTCGTTCGCCAAGTCGTAGGTGAACTTCTGGTTGTCCTTGTCCGAGCACTCGCGATAGCGGACCGGCGCGCCGTCGAAGTAGTTTCCGTACGGAATCGAGAGGCAGTAGCCGGTCGTGCCCTGCACGATCTCGACGCTCGGCATCGCCCAGTCCTGCAACGTCGACGCGCTGCACGCCTGGTGCGAGACGACGCCCGCCTTCGAACCCGTCGACGCCTGGGCGCACGTGCCGCTCCCGTCGTTCTGGAGCTGGCGCGAGGTCGTGCGCTTCCAGTTCTGGTTCAGGTCGGTGCTCGTGCAGGTCGTCATGCGGACCTCGCCGCTCGAGACGTGCGCGCGCGCGCAGAGCCCGTGGTTTCGGAGCGTGCCCGTGAGCCACGACTCGACGGGGAAGTCCTGGCCGTCGTCGTACTTGCCGTAGCCGCAGACGTTCTCTTGGCCGCCGCCGCCGCACGTGTCGGACCCGCTGCACGAGCCGCAGTCGTCCACGGTGCGCATCGTTCCGCAGTCGTCCTTCGCGGTGACCGTGCCGCAGCTCTTGCCGAGGCGCTGGCAGAACGCCGCGTCGGTCTCCGCCTTGCACGTCGGATCGGGCGGCTGGGTCTTGCCTTCGTGCTGCGCGCCGCGTCCGTAGACGAACCCCGTGATTTGGTCCGTGCCCTTCGCCCACTTGAAGAGCGTCGCGGCCGGCCACGACTGCTGCGCCACGCGGGAGCACGCCGGATCGTAGACGTTGAACGTGTCCGTGCTCGCGTCGTAGTCGTGCACGAAGATGAAGTGATCCTCGGGCCCGTCGTAGCAAGGCGAGCCTTTCGCGTAGCCGTCGGTCGAGCCGCGCACCGCGGCCACGTAGCCGCCGAGGAACGTGTGGCCGCCGCAGCTTCCGCCGCTCGGGCTGAGGCGCTTCTCGAACTCGCACTGCGACATCGGCCCCGTGCCCGTGCACGCCTTGTTGTTGCTCGAGCAGTCCGCGCTCACGTCGATGCCGTCGTCGCCGGGGTAGACGTGGCCCTTCTCCGTTTTGTCGATGTGCTGGAGCGTGTCGAGGAGGCCGCTCGCGTTCGTGCCGCCTCCGCAGTGGCCGTCCTCGAACGCCGTGCCCAAGTGGATCGCGTTGTAATACTCGCGCATCTTTTTGGCGGTCGCGAACGACTTGCCCGTCGGACACGTCGAGTCGTTCGAGCACGGCCACTCGCTCGCGCTCGTCCCGTCGCTGCCCGTCATGACGGCGCGCATCATCGCGGCCGACGCGGGGCCGCAGTCGTAGTCCTTGCAAACGCTGTCGTCGATCTGGGTGATCTTGACGGCTGCGTAGGCTCCGAGAGCCTCGGCGCTCCCGCCGGCGGTTTCGTCGTCGGGCGCCGACGAGCAGGCGGCGCCGAGCGAGAGCATCATGACGATGACGGAGACGGAGTGGACCTTGCGCATGCGGCCTGCCTCTGCAGCCCGCGTGCCGCGCGAATCGCCCGTGAAATCCGCCGAATTTCGACGCCCGCGCGGACTCGAGTCCCCTCGCTGGTGACTCGAGTCGACAGCCTCAGTGCGTGACCTGGCTGAAGACCATGATGCCCACGAGCCCGGCGACGAACGTCAAGAGGACCGCGGTCACGACGATGATGCCGCGCTTCCGGCGCTGGCCGCTCTTCACGAACAGCGACGGCATGACCGACGGCGCCCTCGGCGCGCCGGACGGCCGCGTCACGGTGGGCGACGACTGGATGGCAGGCGTGATCTCCGCGATCGACATGAGCGGCTGGACGTCGGCGACGGGAGGCGGAGCGACGGCGTGGTGTGCGGACGGAACGGGGGGTTTGGCAGGAGGATTGGCCATCGTCCACCCATACGAGATTTCGCGCACGCGCGGAAGATGGAGCGCGGCTCCTACTTTTCTTGTCGCGCTCTTCGTGCTTCTTCTGCTGCGGAGGAGCGGGCGACGGGTGCGCGGGCGCCTTGCGCGGCTCGACGTGCTGCGGCGCCGGGCGCGCGGGCGTCACGCGCTGCGGCTGAACGTGCTGCGGGGCCCGGCGCTGCGGCTCGACGCCGCGCGTGGGCTCGCGCCGCGGCTCGGCGCGCTCTTGACCGCGAACCGGCTCGCGCCGCTCCACGCGCGGCGCGAACCGCTGGAAGCGCGCGTGCCGATGCACCGCGAACGGATGCCCGACGTACACCGGCGGCACCGCGACGTGCCCGACGAACGCGTGCGCCGTCCAGCCCGGATTGTACCAATACGCCGGGCCGCCGTAGACCGGCGCGTAGGCTTGGCTTTCGATCGCGATTTGTCCGAACGGCGCCTGCGCGGCGACGTACCCGCGATCGGTGTGGAGCGCCCAGTCGACGGCGCCGCTCGCGCCCGGCGCGAGCGTGACGACGGGCGCGCTGCCGGCGTCGCTGGTCGCGAAGGCGGGCACGCTCGTGCCGTAGCCTTCCAGGTCGACGCGCTGCTCGCGTGTGTCGACCGTCCACGGCCGCGCGCTGTCGTTTCTCAGGGTCATCCTCAGGTGGAGCGCCTCGACGTTTCCGCCGCCGCTCTGCGGCGCGAGGTCGACGGGCCCGAACGAAGTGAGCTCGAGGTCGCCCTGCGGCACGGCGAAATTCACCGAGACCGCGAGGCCGAGCGCAAAACTGACGAGTGTGATCATGCCGAACGACGACACAAGCCCCGCGCCGTCGCGACGACCTCGACCGCGGCGCGGATCAGGCCGCGCCGCCGCGAAGCCACGCCATCGCTTCGTCGCGCGACTCGAAGGCCTGCACCTCGAAGCGACGCTCGCGGCGCAGGCGATGAGCCTGCAAGCCCGCGATGGTGGTCGAGACGACGCGCGCGGTGCGGACCATCCCGCGCGCGGCCGCGTACGCGTTCAGCTCGATGAGCATCGCGACGAGCTCGGGCGACATCACGCGCAGCGCGCGCTGGTCGGCGAGCACCAGGAACGGCCGCCGTCGCTGCGCGTCGATGATCGTGCGCGCGCGCGTCTCGTACTCGGCGACCTCGGCGTCGCTCGGGTGCGCGGGATAGATGACCTCCACGATCGGCAGGACGTCGAAGATCGCGTCACCGGGATGCTGGATGATCTCGAAGGGCATCGCGCCGCCGAGGGACTATAATTCCTCCATGGGCGGGCGGGCGCGAGTCTTCGTCGTGGTGTTGCTCGCGGCGTGCGCGAAGGGCGCGGGCGAAGGCGACGGCGGCGCGAAAGACGCCGCGAACGACGCGCCTTCGAGCGGCAACGACGCGCGCGCGGGAGACGCCTCCGACGACGCGTCAGGCGAGGCCGCGACCGGATGCAACGCGACGAGCTGCGCCACCGGTTGCTGCAGCGGCGACACGTGCGTCGCCGGCACCGACGACACCGCGTGCGGCGACGTGGGCCAGGCGTGCGCCGACTGCGCCGCGTCGAGCGAGGTGTGCAGCGGCCAAGTGTGCGTCGCGCCCGTCTGCGACAAGAGCTCGTGCCCGAAGGGCTGCTGCAAGAACGGGTGCCAGGCGGGTCAGTCGGACCAGGCGTGCGGCACGAACGGCGCGGCGTGCATCGACTGCTCGGCCCAAGGGCTCGTTTGTCTGAATGGGTTTTGCACCCAGTGAAGTGAAGTAGACTGCGTTCGCTTGAAGCGGACTCTCTTCTTCCTCGCGCTCGTCGCGTGCGGCGGCACCCGCGCGAGCGTCACCGCGACGCCCGAGGCCCTCCCCGCTCCTCCTCCGAGCGCCACGGCGAGCGCCGCGCCCACGCCGAAGACGCCGCTCGATCGCGTGCACGCCGCCATCGGCCGTTGGCTCGACTGGCTCGCGCAGGGCGACGACGCGCACTTCCTGGACGAGGCGGTGCTCCCCGACGAGTGGACCAAGATCCTGGGCGAGACGGCCTCGAAGGACGCCTTCGTGAAAGAGTTCCGCGAGGGCAAGCACGACCGCGTCGTCGCGATCCTCACGAAGGTCCGCGGCCTCGCGCCGACCCGAGTCGAGGACGGCGAAACGACGCGCGTCACGTACGAGGTCGACGGCGAACGGAAGATCACCTTCGACGTGATCGGCGACCACGTCTACATCGAGAACTGAAGATGACCCCGGCGGGCTGGACGCGCTCGTGCGCCGCGCGACTCGAGGCGGCGCGGCCCGGGGTCGCCCTGCTCGCGCTGGCCGCGTGCGGAGTCGCGCGGCCCGCCGGCGCTCCGGCCACGGCCGACACGGAAATCGGCGCGATGGCGCGCGCCGCGTCGGCCGAGCGTGTCGAGCGCGACGTCGCCGCGCTCGTCGCGTTTCGCAACCGAAACACGTGCGGGACCGGCGTCGAACGAGCGCGCGCGTTCGTCGCCGCGCGCTTCGCGTCGCTCGGCCTTCGCGTCCTCGAGGACGAATTCGAAGCGCCCTGCGCCGCCCCCGTGAAACGCCACAGCGTCATCGGCGTCCTGCCGGGCCGCGACCCCACGCGGCTCGTCCTGCTCGGCGGTCACTACGATTCGCGCACGGTCGATCGCAACGACGGAACGTCCGACGCGCCCGGCGCGAACGACTCGGGCTCGCAGACCGCGCTCGTCCTCGAGGCCGCGCGCCTCATGGCCGGCCACGCGTACGAGACGAGCGTCGCGTTCGTCGCGTTCGCGGGCGAAGAGCAAGGTCTCCTCGGATCGAAGTCGGTCGCCGCGCATCTCGCGACGCTCTTTCCCGGCGCGACGCTCGAGGCGATGCTCGACTGCGACATCGTCGGCGGCGACAAGACCGCGAACGACGACCTCGGCCTCCGAAAGTATCGCCTCTACGCGCCCGGCGCCCCGCGCGAGACCGGCAAGGACACGCCCGACGGCCCGACCGACGGAACTTCTCCGTCGCGCCTCCTCCAGCGGTACATCGCGCTCACCTCGCGCGCGTACGTCCCCGAGATGGAGGTCGTCGCGATGCGCCGCGAGGATCGGCCCGGCCGCGGCGGCGATCACCAGCCGTTCATCGATCTCGGCCTGCCCGGCGTGCGCTTCATCGAGACCTACGAGACGCTCGCGCACCAGCACTCGCCCGACGACGTCCTCGCGTACGTGACGCCGGCGTACACCGCGCGGATGACGGCCGTCGTGGTCTCGTCGCTCGCGAGCCTCGCGCGGGCGCCGAGGCCGCCCCGAGGGCTCGTCGCGCGGCGCGAGACGTCGCGCGTGTCGCTCGCGTGGGAGCGGGCGCCCGTGGACCACTGGATCGCGTCGATCCGCGTCATCGGGTCGCCCGCGTCGTGGAGCGTCGTCGTCGATCGCGATCACGCGGCGACCTCGTTCGATCTCGGCGCGCTGCGGCCGCCGCTCTACGTCACGGTCCAAGCCGTCTCCGGCGGTCACGCGTCGCTCTACGCGCCCGAGTGGCGCTGCGACGACGCGACGTGCGCCGTTCCGATCACGCCCGCGGACGTCGTGCGCAAGCTCTGATCAGCGCAGCGCGTAAATCGTCGCGCCGTTCACCGGCGAGCGAAAGACCGGCGCGAGCTCCGCGGGGTGCGCCTCGGCGTAGCGCTCCATCGGGTTGTCGCGGTGCACGGCGACGAGTCGCACCCCCCGGTCCCAGAACCTCCGCAAGATGGCGCGCGTCTCGGGCGACGTGTCGGCTCGATCGTGGATCGTCCACACGTCGTGGAAGAGCTCGGGATACGGATGAATGAAGTACCGGCTGAGACCCTGCACGCACACGACGCCCTCCCACTGCCAGAGCAGCATGCAGTAGTCCGCTTCGGCGACGTTCAGGATCGGGTGGTCGCCGTTTTTCACGAGGAGCGCGCGCGCGCCGTCGTACTCGTGCGTCGGCAGGTGCGTCATCACGAGCGGCACGGTGTCGGCGGCGTGGAAGAGCAGCGTGACGCCGGTCGCCGCGCCGACGATCGCCTTGGCGATCATCCGCGGCGCCTTGCGCGACGCGAGCACGGCGAAGAGCGACACCGCGACCGGCACCGCGTACTCGCGCGTCCGCATCGCCTGCGCCGTGAGGACGATCCCCATCACGCTCATCCCCGCGAGGACCACCGCCGCGCGATCGAGCCTCCGCGCTCTCCACGCGACGAAGGCGATCGCCGCGATCGTCGCCGCGAGCAGGACGCCCCACACGGCGTCTTGGACGAGGAGCCGCGCCGGAAACCCGTGAAACTCGGCGACGACCTGATCGTCGTAGAGGTGCGCCGTGTCGCGCCCCATCTGGCCGACGTGGAGCGCGAAGAACCGCCACGTCGACGCGCGCGCGTCCATGTAAGGGTTCAGCGTGAGCCCGAGCGCGAGCCCGAGCGCCGTGAAGAGCGGCTCGAGCCACCGACCGTCGAGGTCCTCGCGCCGGAGCGCCGCGAGCGCCGCGACGCCGGCGACGTGAAAGGGCAAGAGGACGACCGCGCCGTGGTAGCTCAGCATCGCGACGTACGCGATCGCGACGAGCCCGACGCGTCGCGCGCGCACGCGCTCGGTGAAGAACGCGACGTGCGTCATCGCGAAGAGCAGCGGGACCATCCACTGCCCGCCGCGGAGCTGGAGGTACCGCCAGTCCTGCGTCGAGACGCACGCGCACGCCATCGCCCACGCCCACGCGTGACGAACGCCGCGCCCGCGCAGAAAGAGCTCGATCGCGACGAAGACGAGCGTGAAAAGCGCGACCGTCGCCACCTTCATCCCGACCTCGGCGTTCCCCAGCGCGAACGGCGCGAGGAGCACGTGGTAACCCCAGTAATGGTCCACGGGCATGTCGCGCAGCACCGTGAGCGGAAGCCCGCGGGCGACGTCGGGCACGACGTGGCCGTGCGCGATCGCGCGGCCCATCATGAAGTGGTAGTGGCTGTCGGCGCCCGGCTGGTGTCCCTTCGCCGCGACGAGCACGAGGGTCGCGTACGCCGCGGCCACCGCCGCGACGAGAACGCTCGACCATGCCGCTCGTCGCACGTCGCCGAGCTTACGCGCGCCGGACGCCGCCCGCGAACGCCTTGTCGAGCACCGTGTACTTGATTCGAGTCTCGCCGAAGGGCGACCTCGACCTGAGCTCGGAGAGAAGACCTCCCGCATCGAGCGCGAGAACATGCGTCGCGCACGACAGTCTCCGCTCCTCTACGGTCCAGGCGCCGTGTGCCGGCCACAATCGCCGCGTGCCTACGGCATTCCCTAGTAGCAACTGCGGAACGACGTAGGCCGCGCCGAACGAGACGCCAGTCAAACACGCGATCGCCTTCGCCAGCGTCGACGCGGTCTGCGGTCGAAACATCGGTCCCACCGCGCGTATGCGCCCGCCGTCCCATTCGACGGCGCTCGACTCGTTGTCGTTGGAGAGCCGCAGCTCGAAACGGAACCGCGCGTGTCGCTCGAATTGCGTCTCGAACCTCGCCGCGACGCGCTCGTTCTTCGCGCGAAAGGTCACGCGCCCGTCGTCGGCGTATCGAACGAGCGCGGCATAACTCGCGGCGACGTCCTCGGACGTCATTGCGCGCGCTCAAAAGCTCGCGCTGATCGACGCGAGGAACGTCCGGCCCTGCTGCGGGATGAGCCGCTCCGGGAACTCCACGCTCGGCACGGCCTGGTACTGCCAGTCCATCACGTTGTACGCGCCGACCGCGTAGCGCACGCCGAGCCGCTCGATCTCGCCGGAGAAGACGATGTCCCAGATGAGCCCCGGATCGCTCGTGCCTTGCGGGACGCTCGCGCCGACCGCGACCGCGTTGTCGTAGCGCTGGCCCTCGAACGAGAGGCGCGACATCACCATGAGCTGGCGCCCGATGATCGGCACCGCGCCCTTGATCGACGCGAGCACGAGCGGCGAGTTCGGCACCTCGCCGAGCCCGGCGCACGACACGCCGAGCCCGATGCACTGGTGCGACTTACCGCCCGGGTCGTCGACCGTCGTGACGAACCCCGCGCGCGACACCGACACGCTCCCCGAGAGCATCCACCCTTGCCGCCACTCGCGCCGCACCTCGGCCTCGCCGCCGAGCACGAAGACCGGGTTCGTCGAGTTGCGGTACTCGTTCTTCACCGCCCCGGTCGTCGGGTCGGTCACGTTCTCGAGCCCGATGAGGTTCGTGACGTAGTTCGTGTACGCGCTGACGAGCCCCGTCACCGTCGACGAGAACCGGTGCGAGTACTCGACCTCGCCCGAGTACACCTGCTCCGGCTTGAGATCGCAGCTCGACTCGCCGGTGAGGCACTGCGCGCCCGCGCGGTATTGCTCCGACGACTGGTAGTAGAGCTCGTACACGCTCGGCGCGCGGAACGCCTTGCCCGCGAGGATCTTCACGGTGTCGCGCTTGCTCGGCTTCACGATGAGCGCGAGGCGCGGGTTGAAGATGTCGAGGAACTGCGGGTTGACGATCGTCTGGTAGTAGTCGAGGCGCGCGCCCGCCGAGATCTTGAGCGCCGGAGCCGGCAGGATGTCCGCGTTGACGTACCCCGCGCCGACGAGGAACGGATCGTTTCGTCCCGGGTTGCCCTTGTCGTCGAAGAGGACGGGCGCGACCGTGGTCGTGCTCTCCTGGAGCGTCTGGAAGTGATCGATGATCTCGCCGCCCGCCATGAGGCGCAGCTTGTCGCCCGTGTACTGCACGCGCGCCTCGAGCCCGCCCCAGCGCCCGCGGTAGAGGTCGTACTCGGGGCCGTTCGAGCTCGGGTTCATCGCGGGCGACGGGTAACCGAGGTAGTCGTCGAAGTTGTAGAGATCGAGGTGCGCGCGCACGAAGAGCTGCACGTCCTTTCCGAGCTTCGGCTCGAACCGCGCGACGACGAACGCGCGCGTGTCGGTGAACTCGGTGTTCGGATCGTCGAGCGTCGTGCCGTACTCGCCCGCCGGCAAGAACTTCTCGCGCCTCGTGAAGAACCACTCGAGCGTGAGCGACTTCCACCACGCCGCGCCGTTCACGGTGAACGCGCTGAACGAGTCGACGCCGCGCGCGGTTCCGTCGCACGGCAGGCCGTAATAGTCGACGCCGTTCGACGAGCTCGGCGCCGCGCCCGGCTGACACGCGTTCTGGTCCGGGTTCTGGAAGCCCACGTTCGAGCCCGTCCGCAGCTCCTCGAAGTGGTAGTCCGAGCCCGCGCCGTGCGCCGCCGCGACCGACATCCACGCGCCCGCCTCCTTGCCCGCGCGCCAGTAGCCGGTCACGCGCCCGCGCCCCACGCCGAGCACCGTGTCCACCTTCGCTTCGCCGTGCGTCGGCTGATCGTGCGAGCGCGTCACGAGGTTGATGACGCCGAAGAACGCGCTCGTTCCGTAGAGCACCGATCCGGGGCCGCGGATGATCTCGATGCGCTCGATGTCGTCGATGTCCACGCGCCCGTCGAACCCGACGTACGAAGACCAGATGTAGTCGTCGTTCGTCGGGTGACCGTCGACGAGGATGAGGATGCGGTTTCCGTACGTGCCGGGCAGCGAGAACCCGCGCACGCCGATGTCGGTGTAGCTCGTGTCGCTCGAGAGGTACATGCCGCGCACGCCGCGCACCGCCTCGGCGATCGTCGGGTAGTTCATCGCGCGGAGCTCTTGCGCGGTGATGATCGTGACCGACGCGGGCGCGTCCTCGATCGATTCGGTGTAGCGCGACGCGGCCGTGACCTCTTCGGCCGGCGACATCGACAAGTCGAGCTTCACCTGTCCTTGCTTCGAGACGTCGATCATCTGCTCGATCGGCCGAAAGCCGGAGAGCGTGACGCGCAGCTTGTGGCGCCCGATCGGAACGTTGAGCACCGTGGGCGTGAAGCCGCTCGGCTGATCGTCGATGGTGATGAGCGCGTCGCGGATGTCGGTGTTCACGACGACCGCGCCGGTCTCGGCCGCGAGGTGCGCGCGCGCCGTCACGTTCCCGCGCGGCGGCACCTCGACGGGCACGTCCTGCTCGGCGTACCCGTTCTTCTCGACGACGAGGATGTGCCGCCCCGGCGTCGCCTGGAACGTGCACGGCACGGTGCACGAGACCGGGTTCGACACCGTGTCGAGCTTCACGGTCGCGCCCTCGTCGCCCTCGACGTGCACCGACCCGAGGATCGGCACGAGCGTGAACGACACGTCCTGCTCGCGCCCGACGACGAGCTCCACGTTGTCGCGCTCGGCGCTCTCGTACCCCGCGAGCTCGACGATCACCTTGTGCCGCCCGCCCGAGAGCCCGAGATTCGCCGGCGTGTTGCCGCGCGCGCCGAGATCCTTGCGATCGAGGTAGAGCGTCGCGCCGGGCGGGTCGGTCGTCACCTTGAGCACCGCGACCTGCGGCGCGACGCGCCGGAGCGCCTCCTCGATGCGCTGCTTCTGGTCGGCGCGCGTCTCGCCCTTCAGCGCGTCGACGTAGTAGCGGTACGCGTCGGGCGCGACGTGCAGCTCTTCGTACGTGCGCGCGATGTTGAAGACGACGTTGCGGTTCGGCACGAGCCGGTTCGACGCGAGGAAGTGCTCGAGCGCGCTCGTGAAGTCCCCTTTCTGGTACGCCTGCGCGCCGAGCCGGAACTGCAGATCGGCTTCGTCGGCGAGGTTGTCCGCGCGCGCGAGCGGCGCGCCGAAGAGGACGACTGCGAAGAGAACCAGGGCGAGGTATCGCAGCATTCCGTTTTTTAGCGCGTGAGCTGGATGTCGAGGTGCGGCGGTTGGGTTGCGGTCGCGGTCGTCGTCGTCGTGTGCGGCGGGCGCGCGATCGTCACGTGGCCGTGCGTCGCGCTCGGGTGCGGGTGCGTGCTCTCGACCTCGGCGACCGACGCCGTGGCCGACGCGCTCGCGCTCGGGGGCGCCATGGCCGTCGGAGCGGTGGCTTGCGCTCCCGTGTCCGCCACCGCGTTCGTCGTCGACGCTTGCGCCGTGACGGGCGCCGGCCGAATCGCTCGGATCACGCCGTACGCGAGACCGACGCCCGTGCCGAGGAGCATGACGGCGCCGAGCGCGAGCACCGCGGGCGAGACCTGCTTGCGCCCGGCCGGCGCGACGGTCGCGACCGAGCCGGCGGGCAGCGACGGGGTCGACTGATACGGCGCGGGGAAGTGGTTCGGCGCGGGCGGCGGGACGACGTCGTCGCTCGGCACCGGCGGCGAGTTCAGCGAACGCTCCGTCGGATACGAATCCGACGAGGACATCGGCGCCGGCGGGTACACCGACGGCGGCACCTGGAAGCTCGGATCGCTGAGGAGCCCCGCCGCGCGCGTCACCGCGGTCGTCCGCTCGGCGGTCAGGCGCGCTCGCCGCGGCGCGAACGGGAGCAGCGCGACCGCGAGCTCGGCGACGTTCTGGTAGCGCTTGTTGCGGTCCTTTTCGAGGCACTTGTCGACGATGGCCTCGAGCCCCGGCGGCACGTCCGGCCGGTACATCCCGAGCTTGCGGTGCGGCGACTCGAGGATCTCGGCGACGAGCCCGGTGAAGTCGTGGGCCTCGTCGAACGCGGTCGCCCCCGTGAGGAGCTCGAACAGCACGATGCCGAGCGCCCACACGTCGGAGCGGTGATCGACCGTGCGCGTCGACCGGAGCTGCTCCGGCGACATGTAATACGGCGAGCCCATGATGCTCGTCGTGTGGCTCGACTGGAGGTCGACCGAGCTCGTCCCCACGAGCACCGCCTTCGAGATGCCGAAGTCGAGCACCTTCACCGTGGCCCAGCCGCCCTCGCGCTCCACGACGAAGAGGTTCTCCGGCTTGATGTCGCGGTGCACGATCCCGCGCGCGTGCGCCTCGCCGACGCCCTCGCACGCCTGCACGATGTAGTCGACCGCCTCCGCGACCGGCAGCGGCCCGCGCTCGGTGAGCATCTGCGCGAGGTCCTTGCCCTGCAGGAGCTCCATCACCATGAACGGGACGCCGTCCTCGGTCTTCCCGACGTCGCTCACGCGCGAGACGTGCTCGCTCTTGAGCTTCACCGCGGCGCGCGCCTCCCGGTCGAAGCGCGCCACGACGTCGGGCAGCCGCATCACCTCGCGCCGCAGGAACTTGAGGGCCACCCGCTCGTCGAGGCCGAGGTGGGTCGCCTCGCACACGATGCCCATCCCGCCCTCGCCGATCACGCGCTCGACACGGAATTTCCCCGCGATGACCTGTCCCGGAACGACCGGGAGCGGCTCGGGAGGCAAGGTGATCGGACCCTCCTTCACGACACTGTGACGTTACACTATGAATTCGCGCATGTCTGGCGATGAGCGCCGCGTTCCGCAGGGCCGCCTCGCCCGGTTCGCGCGGCTCGCCGCGGCCGGGGCGCGCAGCTCGGCCGGCCTCCTCCTCACGCGCACGAGCGCGGGCAGCGCGGAGGCCGCGGCCGAGGCGCTCGGCACGCTCCGCGGCCTCGCCGCCAAGGTCGGCCAGATGGCGAGCTACGTCGACGGCGTCGTCCCCGAGCAGCACCGCGCCGCCTACGAGACCGCAATGTCGCGGCTCCGCGCCGCCGCGCCGAAGTCGAGCGCGGCCGAGATCCGCGCGCTCGTCGAAGAGGAGCTCGGCGCGCCCATCGATCGCCTCTTCGACGCGTGGGACGACGATCCCATCGCCAGCGCCTCCATCGGCCAGGTGCACCGCGCGCGGACCGGCGGCGTCGACGTGGCCGTCAAGGTGCAGCACCCCGGCATCGCGCGCGCCCTCGAGTCCGACTTGCAGAACGCCGGCATCGTCGAGCAGATGGCCGGCGCATTCGGCGCGCGACGCTTCGACAGCAAGGGCATGCTCGCCGTCATCCGCAAGCGCTTCGGCGAGGAGCTCGATTACTCGCTCGAGGCCGAGCGCCTACGCTTTTTCGCCAAGCTCCACGAAGACGAGCCGCTCGCCTGCGTCCCCGCCGTGATCGACGCGCGCTCGAGCGGGCGCGTCCTCACGACCGAGCTCGTCCGCGGCGTCGACTTCGACGCCGCGTGCGCGGCCGACGCCGTGTCGCGCGAAGCGTGGGTGAGGACGCTCTGGCGCTTCGTCTTCCGCAGCAACCTCGTCGGCGGCATGTTCAACGCCGACCCGCACCCCGGCAACTACATCTTCCACGAGGACACGCCCGGCAAGGTCACCTTCCTCGACTTCGGCTGCGTGCAGCCCATCTCGCCGGAGCACCGAGCGAACGCGCGCGCGATGCACCGCGCCGCGATCGCGCGCGACGAGGCGGCGTTTCGCGAGCACATGGGCGCGCTCGTCGGCGTGCGCACGGGTCGCATGGAAGAGTTGATGTTCGACTACATCCGCTACACGTTCCGCCCGCTCTTCGAGAGCCCGTTCCACATCACGCGCGACTTCGCCGCCGCGTGTGTCGAGGGCTTCAAGGAGATGGCGACCTCGGCGCGCAAGCTGAAGGACGCCGAGGTCACGGCCGTCTCGCCGGACCTCTTCTTCATCAACCGGCTCCAGTTCGGCTTTTATTCGGTCGTGGCCAGGCTCGACGTGACCGTCGACTACGCCGCAGTCGAAAAAAGTTTCCTCGACGAAGCGTAACGATCCCGCGAGGTTGAGCTAGATCACCCTACCGTCACATACTTTATCCTACCTTGTGCGGCACGGGCATTGTATAGGTCCGCCCGCGATGCTGCCCAAACCCTCTTTTTCCCTCGTTCTTGCGTTCTCCTCGCTGGCCCTGGCCGGCATGATGGCCTGCGCGGCCGACCCGACGCTGTCACTGCCGCCCGCGGTCGAGCAAGACGCCGCGCCGCCGCCGGCCACGAACGACGCCGGTCCCCCGCTCTGCCCGGACGCGACCGGCACCTACCCGGCGCAAGCGGCCGCGGGCAACGTCCTCTTCTTGATGGACCGCTCGGGCAGCATGCAAATCAAGCTGACGAGCGGCGACACGCGGTGGAAGGCGACGAAGACCGGCCTCTTCGATCTCCTCGGCGCCCTCCCCGGCTCGACGCGCGCGGGCGCGATGATGTTCCCGCAGGGCGACTCGCCCATCGGCTGCTGCTGGATCTCGAGCACGGCGAACGACGTGGCGTGCAGCTGCGCCAGCGGCGAGCTCCCGGGCATCCACCCGCGCTGCGACGTGCCGACCTACCAAGTGCCGGTTCCGGTCGCGTCCCTCGGGCCGTCGCAGGTGAGCGACGTCGAGGCGTACATCACGAGCTCGGACGCCGACTTCTACTGGGGCACGCCGCTCGCGCCGGCGCTCACCGCGGCGATCGACGCCCAGGTCGCGAGCCAGCTCGATGGGACGAAGTCGGTCGTGCTCCTCACCGACGGGTACCCGACGTCGTGCGACTCGACGAGCGATCCGGGCGCGAACGACATTCAGCGTGTCATCGACGCGGCGGCGGCGGGCACGCAAGAGGGCGTGCGCACGTTCGTCCTCGGCGTGATCGACGGCGACAAGGGCGCGCGCGCGGATTACCTCTCGCCGATCGCGCAAGCGGGCGGCACGGCGCGCACGGCGAACTGCCAGACGACCGACGACTGCTTCTACGCGCTCAACAATGCGACCTTCGCGACCGATCTGAAAGCCGCGCTCGATCAGATCGAGCTCCAGGCGTTCGACTGCTCGTTCGCGCTGCCGCAGACGCAGGGCACGCCGGATTTGTCGAAGGTCAACGTGCAGCTCGTCACGTCCCAGGGGACGCAGACGCTCTCGCGCGACACGACGCACGCGGGCGGTTGGGATTTCCTCCCGAACCAGACGCACATCCAGCTCTACGGTGACGCGTGCACGACGATCAAGGCCGACCCGGCGAACGAAGTGGACATCGTGCTCGGCTGCGTCACGCAGCAGTAGCTCACGGCACGGTTTGTTTCGACGCGCCCGCTTGACCGGCGCCGGTCGCGCCGCTGCTGCCGCCGCCGACGCCGCCGGGGCCGACCGAGTACGCGACGTCGGTGACGGTCGGCGTGGCGCCGTTCGAGAAGAGGCCGATGCTCGGGCCGCCGCCGCCGCCGCCGCCCGCGCCGCCGCGTCCGCCCGCGCGGCCGTCGCCGCCCTTGCCGCTCGTGCCGATTTCGCTCGAGCCGTTCGAGTTCTTCGGACCGCCGGTGCCGGGGAGGCCGCCGTCGCCGCCGGTTCCGCCGGAGCCGCCCGAGCCGCCGCCGAGCGTGATGAGCTGGATGTGCTGCACCGTGATCGGGCTGCGGATCGCGACGAGCGCGATCGACGCGCCGCCGCCGTGGCCGAGCGCGCCCGAGCCGCCGCCGCATCCGCCCGCGCCGCCGCCGCCGCCGCCGTTGCCCGCGCCGTCGACGCAGAGCGTTCCGGTCTGACCCGACGAGCCGCCGCCGCCGCCGCCGCCCGGTCCGTCCTCGCCGGCCTCGCCCGCCTGGCCGTCCGCCGCGACGTAGGCCATCGCTTGGTCGTCGAACGTGCCCATCGCAGCGCCGCCCGTGCCGTCGGTGCCGTCGGCGCCGGGGTTCAGGCCGGTGTCGCCGTCGGTGCCGCTGACGCCCGAGCAGCCGGGGTTGCTCCCGCCCGCTCCGCCCGTCACGCCCGCGGGGCTGTCGGTGCCTTTGCCGCCCGCGAAGTTCGGGTCGGAGCCGCCGACGCCGCCCGGACCGCCGTTCGCGTCGGCGCAATCCGCGTTCGTGCCGGGCTGGCCGCCGAGGCCGGGCGAGCTCTGATCGTCGACGTTGCCGTTGCCGCCGCTCTCGCCCGAGCCGCCCTGCGTGCCCGCGGTGCCGTCCGTTCCCGGCGCGCCCGCGGCGCCCTTGCCGGCTTGTAGAATACACGTATCTTCGACGGTGAGCGACGTCGTGTCGACGACCGCGAGCGCGATCGAGCTCTCGCCGGGCTGGGCGCCGTCGTCGGCGTCGACCGTGATGCGGCCGAGCGTGGTCGAGAGCTTGAGGCCGCGCGCGGTCATCGCGAGCGTCGCGCCGTGGATGTTGGTGGTCTGCGAGGTCGTACGCGACCATTTGTCGGCCGGGTCGTAGCCGCCGAAGATGCCGACGCCGTCGACGAGCGTGATCGTTCCGGGCTCGTCGTAGTCGCCGAAGCCCATCAGGATCTGCGTCTTGATGGTGCTCTGCTTGGCCATCTCGAGCGCCTTGGTGAGCGTGCGGAGCGGCTGGTCCATCGTGCCCGGCGCGAGATCGCTGCCGTTCGACGCGACGAAGATCGCCGTCCCGGCGTTTCCGTCGATGCCGTCGCAGTTCGAGTCTTGGTTGTTCGAGTCGGGGAGATCGTCGGCGAAGCAGCCGGCTTGGCTGTTGGCGCACGCGAGCGCGAGCGCCGACGCCGCTCCCGCGGCCATCACGAAGGGAAGAAGGCGAAGTCCCACCACGATGAAATGATAGCTTCGCGCCGTGCGTTTCGTCGATAGCTGCGAGGTTCGAATCGTCGCGGGCCGTGGCGGCAAGGGGTGCGTCGCGTTTCGACGGGAAAAGTTCGTGCCGCACGGCGGGCCGTCCGGCGGCGACGGCGGCAAGGGCGGCGACGTCGTGCTCGAGGGCGATCCCGGCATGTCGACGCTGCTCGACCTCACGTACCAGCACACGCTGCGCGCGAAGGGCGGCGAGCCGGGGCGCGGAAAAGATCAGTACGGCGCGGCGGGCGAAGACCTCGTCGTGCGCGTGCCGGTCGGGACCCAGGTCTACGATCGCGCCAGCGACGCGCTCGTCGCCGACGTGACGAAGGCGCGCGAGCGGATCGTGATCGCGAAGGGCGGCGCGGGCGGGCGCGGCAACATCCACTTCGCCACGCCGTACGACCGCGCGCCCCGGCGCGCCGAGCCGGGCGAAGAGGGGCAGACGCTCGACGCGCGCTTCGAGCTCAAGGTGATCGCCGACGTGGGCCTGCTCGGGTTTCCGAACGCGGGAAAGAGCACGTTCATCCGCGCGGTGTCGCGCGCGCGGCCGAAGGTCGCCGATTATCCGTTCACGACGCTCGTCCCGCACCTCGGCGTCGTGTCGGTGGGCGAGGAGGAGAGCTTCGTGCTCGCGGACATCCCGGGGCTCATCCCGGGCGCGAGTGAGGGCGCGGGCCTCGGCATCCAGTTCTTGAAGCACGTCGAGCGGACGCGCGCGCTCCTCCACTTGATCACGTTGGATCCGGGCGAAGGGCGCGAGCCGATGAAGGACTATCTCGCGCTCCGCGCCGAGCTGAAGAAGTTCGATCCGAAGCTCGCGAAGCGTCCCGAGATCGTCGCGCTCTCGAAGGCGGACTTGCCGGAGGTGCGCGAGGCGTATCCGGCCTTGAAGAAGGCGTTCGCGAAGAAGAAGATCGCGCTCCACTTGGTGTCGGCGCCGACGGGCGCGGGCGTGCGCGACGTGCTCCTCGCGCTGTGGAGGGCCATCGGGAAGAAATGAGCGACAAGACCGAAGAGCCGACCCCAAAACGACTGCGCAAGGCGCGCGAAGAGGGCGACAGCGGCGTGAGCACGCAGGCGGCGCAGGCCGTCGCGTTCCTCGTCGCGGTGGCGCTCGCGCCGGCGGCGGTGTCGGCGCTCGCGGCGCGCGCGAGCGATCTCCTGCGGAGCGCCATCGCGCGCGCGGGCGACGCAACTCCCGCCGCGCCGGATCCGACTGGGTACGCCATGCCCGTCGTCGCGCTCGTCGTTCCCATGCTGCTCGCCGCGGGCGCGGCGAGCGCGGTCGTCCAGTTCGTGCAGACCGGCGGCTTCGTCGCGTCGAAGAAGCTCACGCCGAAGCTCGAGCGGTTGAACTTGTTCGAGGGCATCAAGGGCCTCTTCTCGTCGGTGCGCGCCATCGCCGTCCTGCGCGCGGTCCTCGCCGGGTCGATCGTCGCGTGGCTCGCGTTTCGCGGGCTCCGCGCGCACGCGGCCGACGTCGCGCACGTCGCGGGGCGCATCGGGTACGTCGGCGTGGTCGCCGGCGAGATCGCGCACGGCGCGTGCCGCGACGCGGCGCTCTTCGGGATCGCGGTGGGCCTCGTCGATCTCGTCGTCACGCGGCGCGCGTGGATGAAGCGGCTTCGCATGTCGAAGGACGAAGTGAAGCGCGAGTACAAGGAGAGCGAGGGCGATCCCCAGCTCAAGGCCGCGCGCGAGCGCGCGCACCACGAGATGCTCGCGTCGGCGACGGTCGCGAACGTGAAGAGCGCGTCGGTCATCGTCGTGAACCCGACGCACATCGCGTGCGCGCTCCGTTACGACGAGGAAGAGGGCGACGAGGCGCCGCTCGTGCTCGCGGTCGGCGAAGGCGATCTCGCCAAGCGCATCGTCGAGGCCGCGCGCGCGTACGGCGTGCCCGTGATGCGCGACGTGCCGCTCGCGCGCGCGCTCGTCGAGCTCGAGCCGGGCGAGCGCATTCCGGAGGAGCTCTACGAGGCGGTCGCCGAGATCTTGCGCGCGGCGTGGGGCGAGCAGCGCGAGACGTGATCAGCGACAGGTGACGCGGACCATCGCCTGGGGACCGACGCTGTGGAGGAGGAGCACCTCGAGGCCGCGCGCCGACGGGCGCGGGAGGATGCGGTAACGGCCGGTCTCGATGGCGCGCGCGGTCGCGTCGTCGGGCGTCGCGAGGAGGACGCGGCCGGACGCGTCGTCGTTCCAGAAGAAGAGCGCGGTGCCGGCGAGCGTGGCCGACGCCATGCCGTTGCCGGTGAGCGGCCAGGGGCCGACGCCGGTCGTGAAGCCGAGCGGCTGCGCCGTCGCGGCGTGGACGCGGGGCGGCGCGGCGAGCCCGCTCGGAGAGAAGACGACGATGCGCACCTCCGCCGTCACCGCGCGCGTCGGCGGCGACGACGCGCTTCCCGGGTCGACGACCTCGCCTTTCGCGGGCACGAGCGGTCGCCACGCGAGCGCGACGCGATCGGCCCCGTCGGCGGCGAGGCGGAGGTTCGTCGTCGAGCGGAGCGACAGCTCGGCCGCGGCGGCCGGCACCGTGACGTGATCGACGACGCGCGGCGCGGAGAAGCCCGCCGGACCGCGCCACGCGGCGACCACGTCCAACCCGGTCGGGCTCCGCGCGACCCACGCGACGACGACGCGGCCCGTTTCGGTCTCCGCGACGCGACGATCCCACGGGTCGTCGCCGTTCAGCGTCGCGACGATCTCGTCGTGCGTCGCGAGCGCGCGGTCCACGCGGAGCAAGTGCACGCCCTGGCTCGTCGTGGCGCCGAGGTCGGAGCCGAGGAACCAGCCGACGCCCGCTGCGTCCTCCATGGCGTCGAGATCGTACACGCGGGTCCACGGCGCCGGTCGCACCTGCCGGTCCGCTCGGCGCGCGATGCGCGCGCTCGCGCCGGCGCCCGCCCAGCCGAAGAAGAAGCTCGGCGTCGAGCGGCGGATCATCGCGATGTCGCCCGGCGGGTCGACGCGGACGTCGAGGTCCGACGGATCGTACCAGGCGTAGCGGCTCGTTCCGTGGATGAGATCGTTGAACCCGTCGTCGTGGGCGTTGGCGTGGAAGTATTGCGCGGCGAGCGCCTCGAGGGCCGGCGGGATCGGGAGCGCGACGGGCGCGGCGACGTCCGGCGCACACCGTCGCGCCTTCGCGTGGACGGGCGCGGGCGCCGACGCTGCCGGAGCGGGCTCGAGCGCGATCGTCGCGGGCGCGGGGTGACCGCACGCGACGAGAGCGAGGGCGAGAAGGCGTCTCACGGGTTCACCGCTTGGGTTGGATCTCCTCGATGAGCACGTCCGCGAGGCTCGGGCGACGGCCGAGCGCGATGAGCTGCGCGCTGATGCGCCGCGCGCCGTTCGACGCGCCGACGCGCGCGAAGAGCTTCGCGAGGAACGCGAGACACGCGGCCTGCGCGCGCGAGTCGCACGCCTCGCGGGCGCGTGCGAGCGCGTCGAGGCTCTCGAGGAGCGCCTCGTCCGGGCGCCCCGCCGTCTGGAGCGCGAAGGCGAGCGCGAGCGCGGCTTGGCACTGCACCGCCGCCGGCTCGGAGGTCGCGACCGCGCGGCTCTGGCGGAGCGCGCGGATCGCCTCTTCGATCTGACCGCGCGAGAGGCGCGCGAGCGCGCGCATGCGGTCGGCGAGCGCGTCGTGCTCGCCCGTCGCGCGGAGGGCCTCGCTCGACTGCTGGAGCGCGCGCACGTTTCCGCTCACGAGCGCGCGCCTGCCGAGCTCCACCATGCGCTCGGCGAACGCCTCGGGCTCGATGCCGCGCTCGTCCACGGCGGGCGCGGCCGGCGCGCGGAGCCAGGGCGCGCGG
>Ga0335082_10002334_pt1 | contig 20405 bp, 26 predicted proteins | sample Lox_Sample_41_FD_206718 | JGI IMG/M metagenome (GOLD analysis project Ga0335082, IMG submission 206718) | Soil microbial communities from Loxahatchee National Wildlife Refuge, Florida, United States - Lox_Sample_4.1 | ecosystem: Environmental > Terrestrial > Soil > Wetlands | place: USA...
CCGCGAAAGGCTTGAGAAATTTGCTCCGCTGCTCCTGATCGCTCTGCTCGTCGGCGCCGTACTACCCCTTCGCAGTGCCTCATCCAATCTCAATGCAGACGAGGTGAACACCCTGCTGCGAAAATCCATGGAGAAGAATCGGGTGTATTGGGAAGCCACGCCTGAATACGAGTATGTTGAAACCGATGAACAAGCACACGGTGGGACAAAAACCTTTCAGGAACTCATGATCGCTGGATCTCGTTATGAGCGCATGATTGCGGTCAACGGCAGCCCGTTGTCCCCTGAACTGGAAGCCCAGGAACAACACAAACTAAACACAACCATTGCCCGACGGCGGAATGAGTCGCCGGAAGAAACGGATCAGCGCCTCGCGAAGGAGGAGCAAGTTCGTAAACGGGATCATGCTTTGATCGAGCAAATACCGCAGGCGTTCGATTTCGAATACATCAAGGAGGACGAAATCGCGGGTCGCCAATGCTACGTGCTCCTGGCGAAGCCAAAGAACGGCTACCACCCGCCCAATCACGAGACGGAGGTACTAAAGGGAGCACAAGGCCGGATCTGGATAGACAAAGAAACCTATAACTGGGTAAAGGCCGAAGCGGAGGTCATTCGCCCGGTTTCGATCGTGGCATACCTTGCTCGAGTCGAGCCAGGGACACGCTTCGAGTTAGACATGGCGCCGGTTTCGAACGACATTTGGATGCCTAGCCACTTCACAATGAAGGCTCGCGCGAAGGTTCTTTTCCTGTTCCCGCACGAGGCGTCGCAGGACGAGAGCTACTACGGATACCACAAGGCAGCACAATAGTAGGAGAGCCGAGCGTCAGATCGCAATTGGCCAGCAGGCCCCTCTTAACAACCCGATCCTGATCAGGCGGTTACAAGGGGCAGTGATCCGAGGTGAGCACGCGTGCGCACGACCTCACCTTTGCGCGTCCGTTCCACCGGATTAGCAGCCTGGAAAGATGATGCAGTCGCTTTGCATTACGCCGGAGACGTATCCTTGTACCTTTTCACGATGGGAAGCAGCGCCCGAATGCAAGCAGCAACTTGGGAGATCCTGAGATGCGAATCTTCCTCCGAAGAAGTGCCCATATGAGATTGGCTTCCTTGCGCAGAAAGCGCAGCCAGGTATCGCTATCGGCAGTAAGTCGCAGATCGGCGTGCCCATTGTGGCCATCGGAAACCTGCAACTTTTCGTCTCGGATCGTGACTGTTGCTTTCACTTCGTCTTGACCCGTGAATGTGAAGTGATAGACAGCATTAAGACCTTTTGACTGACCCTTCTGAAAAACGAAGTTCAGGCCTCGCAGAAAGGCACGAATGGTTCCTTGACCGGCGAGACCGTTCGACACACGCTTGATCTTCTTGTGCGGGAAGCGCCGCGCTACGAACTCTTCTGCATCAGACTTGGGAACAACGTAGACCGTCTCAGGTTTGTTCTGCAGGGGCCGAACGACATCGTCCAGAAATTGCTTACGGTTCGTAAGGAAGGGCGCAATTACGTCCTCACCGGCGGGGCATACCGCCATGCAATAAGCGGCTTTGTAGTTGGCGCCGAACGACAAGCTTTGCCACATGGAGACCGTCTCAGCCCCTGAGACATTCTTGCGGTAATCGTGTGCACTTTTGCTATCCGCGATCTTCTCCACCCAATCGTTGAATCCTCCCATGAACTCGCGGTAATTGTGGGTGTAGCAGGCTGAGAAATTGAACTGACCATCTGGGCCGATCGCGCCTGTCGGGCAGGCGGCAACGCACAGCTTGCATTCCAGGCATGGGTTGTACACAACCGGATGCGAATATTCGGAAACTTCTGCATCCACCAGTACTGTTCCCAAGAGGATGAAATTCCCGAACTTGGGATGAATCACGTTGCGATGAATCCCCATCTGACCGAGGCCGGACGCCACCGCTACAGGCTTATGGGAGATCACCCACATTTTTGCCCCCCAGCGATCCGCCTCCATCGGAAACCCAACGGCACCGCCATTGATCGCACTAATCCCAACCTCTTCCAGCGCCGTGACAATTCGGCGGGCCACTTCGTTGGTTTCGTCTGTCGTGTGATGGAATTCGAGATTGGAGATGGAACGAGCTGGCGTCCGGATGTTCTCCCGGTTCATCCGGCAGACAACACTAATGAGCGTTCTGGTTCTGGGAAAGACGTTATCAATTTCGGCTTTCTGATCGGCAATTTCTGGCCGGGTCCGCTCCACAAAACCCACATCGTCTGCGCCCGCATCCAAGCATAAGTGCCGGAGCCAAGCTGCATCGAGGACCTGATCCTTAGGGAGGTCATCCCGGTTCGCCCTCTCTTGATAAAAGCGCTTCACGCTTGGGTGTTCAGACAATTGCGCCACGAATACTCTCCTTTTTCCCAACTGGGCAGCGTCATCCAATGACGTAGCTCCAACCGGCCCTATGCCCCGACCGGAACCAGCTTTTTAGAAGCCTTCCAAAGTTGCCGGTTGATGAAATCAGGGGCGAGGCGACGCATGAATGCGAGCTGTTTGGATTGTCCCGGCCGAATTTCGAAGGCGCCGGTCTTAAGGGCCGCAAACGACTGCGTCACCAACTCGTCCGTGGTGATCACACTGACACCGCCGCTTTCGGCAAGCTCCGCCGTCATTTCGGTCTTCACGCCGGGTGGCATTAACTCGATAACTTCCACGCCGGTTTCCTCCAACTGGAACCGTAACGACTGGGTGTAGGAGTGAATTGCGGCCTTGGTGGCGCTGTAGATCGGCGCAGACGGCAACGGCACGAACGCGAGCGCCGAGGATGTGTTGATCACGGTGCCCTTGTTGGCCCTGAGAATATCGATGAACGCAGAAGTCGTGGTAATTACTCCGCCTACGTTGACGTTCATCTCTGCCATCAGTCCAGCGAGGTCAGTCGCCGGCGCTTTGAGGTTTTTGTGGAGCATGATGCCCGCATTGTTCATCAGCACATCGAGCTTGGGGAAATCCGATTTCACGCGCGCTGCGAGGGCGGCGATCTGTGCCGGGTCCGCGACATCGCTCTGGATCGTATGCAGCTTCGGGTGATTCGCCTTCACCTGATCAAGCACAGCTTGACGCCGACCAGTGACGATGACTTCATTGCCCAGTTGGAGGAACTTGAGGGCGAAAGCCAGGCCGATACCGGCTGAGCCTCCGGTGATAAGGATCGTGCGACCAGTGAGTTTCATAAGAATCCTTTCGTGACAGCCCTAGATAGGATTACGTACATAATCCCAACGGTGCAAAAAAAAGATCAAAAGCTGTGCAGAAGATGATCTCGAACGCTTGCCAACACTCTCTGCTTGTCGGCGGGCTCGGTAAGAATGCGGGCAATGGACACGGCGCCCGCCATCGCACTTAAAATGACGAGGAAGTTTTGTTCCCGCTCCGCTGCACTCCGTCCCGGCATGAAGTCCACCCACTGCTCCGCGCGGTCCTTCACCAACCGTGAAATCCGTTTTTTAACACCGAGTTTGGTACGCGCCATCTCAGGCGCCAAAGCCGCTACCGGACAGCCGGAATCGGGATGATCACAGTGCTCCAGCGAGAGATACAACCGAATGATCTCCTTCCACCTGTCCTCGCGCGGCACATTTTGCAGCGAAGAACAGATCTTCTCGTTAGACTCCGCGAATCCCTGCGCGATGGCTTCGGCGAGAAGCTCGTCCTTGCTCCGAAAGTGCTTGTAGAAGCCGCCGACAGTGAGACCCGATGATTTCATAACGCTTGCGACGCCGGGACCGCTCAACCCCTCAGCTCGGAGCTGGCGAGCGGCGTTTCGTACAATACGGTCGCGGGTTCGCGTCTTGTGTTCCGGTTCGTAACGCATATCAGCTCATTGGATTATATATATAATCCACAGGCTCAAAATGTTTTAGTTGGCGGCAAGCAGCGCTGGCTCATACGTTTTCGAGTCGGCTCCAGCGAATTGTGGTTTAACAAGAAATTGATAACGAGTCCGATGGCTTCCGGATAGCTCGTTGTTGACTGACAGTGAGAAAATGCTTCAGGGACGGATTCCTAATCCCAATGTTTCAGTCGGGGCCAAACCTCGGTGAGCGAAGGGAACTTCTTGCCGCGGCACAGCAGGACTGTTTTGTGCGCCCAGCCGTACGCGGTTCCGGCGTAAGGGTTGTGCAACTGTGCGACCACCGAGACATCGTCGAACCATTTCCGTGCATCTTCTGCCGACCCGCCTACGACGATCATGGTGCTGCCGGTGTAGTTGGGCGGGCCCCATAACCAGTAACTCTGATGCCCACTAATCGCCTTGGGCAACCCGATTTTTGGCCCAAGCAGGTCAATCGCACCCGCCGTAGCGAAATCGTTGGCATAGATCGCAGTGTCCGCGCGATCTTGTGCAGGAACCTTGTTGTAGGCTTCGGCCACGGCCCGCACCAAATCGGGCCAGCCAAAGCACCCCGAATAGTAGTGCGGCATCGGCTCTGCAAGCATGCTCTTTTCGTCAGGCTGAACCTTAAACGGAAGCTTTTCCTCGTAACGCAAGAAGCTCTCCGGCGACAGTACAGGCACAAACAAGGGCAGAAGTGAAACGGTGCCCAACAGGACCAGCGCGACCGAGAAAGGCTTCAGCCAGCGCATCCACCTGGAGGCAGAGATCTGCTCGATAGCAATGGCACCGCCCGCAAACATCATCGGGTACACCGGTGTCGCATAGTAGTCTTTGCCGTGGAGAACGATGAATGTCACGAGCACGCCGATAAATGCCCAACCCAGGATCCGGGAGACACTACCCTTTTGAAAAAATAAGAAATACAAAGCACCCAGCAGCCATACAGGGAAAGTCACGGGGGTCATCAGCAGGATTTGTGCACGGATGTAGCCCAGAGGAGTGAAAGGCAAGTCTCTTCCGCTCTGCCGGATGTTGTGCATGAGTTCCAGGAACGGGTAGTCGTGCCGCACGTTCCAAATCAAGTTCGGCAGAAAAATAACAAACGCGATCAGGCCCGCGATCCAGATCCATTTGCCGGCGAAGGCCTTCCGTTCTCGGGTGAGCAGCAGACCAACCACAATGCTGAACCCAAAGACCGCCATGGAGTATTTGTTTTCAAGGCCAATTCCTGCCAGGAGGCCGAACCATAACCACAACTTCTGATTTCCGGTCTTGATGATGCTGATGACCACGTATGCGCAGCCCATCCAGAGCAAAGGCTCGAAGACATTCATCGTGAACAGGTGACCGAGGATGAGGTAAACCCCTGCGCACGCGCTACACAGGGCCGCGAGTGCTTGGGCGAACCGTCCGCCGCCAAGCTCTCGGGCAATCCGCCCCGTAAGCCAGACGGTCAACAATCCAGCCAGCGCAGGAAGGAGACGAATGGAGAACAGCGAGGTTCCGAAGAGGTGCCGAGTGAGCCAGGCAAACAAGGCTATCAGCGGCGGTTGATCGACGTATCCCCAAGCCATGTGCTCACCACAGGCCATGTGATAAAACTCATCGCCAAAATACCCATAACGGTTTGCAGTGAGTAGCTGTAGCAGGATCACCGAGCCGGCGATATACCAAACAAGGGCAGGCCCGCTCGTAAACCAGGACTGCCTTTCGGCCCCCTCATGAGAAATCACTGCACCTGCCGACATTGGTGCCTCCTGGCGTGTACACAGAGAGTATGGCGTTAGCGCGCCCCCGAGAGGAAGAGCAATTTTGGAAGCACTGCAGGCGTATCGTCGGCAAGTGGGAGGTTGACTTCTGGCTTGCTCGTCATCTGCTAAGGGGCGACAGGAATTCGTTTCCGAAACCGACAGCTACGATAGTTTTGTGCGCTCGGTTTTGGCCTACTTCTGAATCGGAGACGCGCATCAACAAGAGCTCAGCCGATCTCGGCGAACTCCGCTGTAGCCGCCCGCACGAGAGAAGCATATAGTGGCCGCATGGCAACGAGGGAACTCGACCTTCAACCAGCCAGAAGCCTCATGCTCGACGGCTCAGCCGAATTCCCTGGCCGCTTGCTCTGCCTCGACGTCTACCGCGGTCTGATGGTTGCGGGGATGATCATCGTGGATAACCCAGGAAGCGATGAAAATGCCTACTGGCCCATCATGCACGCGAAGTGGAACGGTTGGACACCCGCCGATTTCATCTTCCCATCCTTTCTGTTTCTCGTGGGAATCTCTTTGGTGTACGCGTTCGACGCGCGTCGGCGACGAGGTGAAAACACGAAGCAGATTCTATGGCACGTTTTCAAACGCAGCCTGATCCTCATCGCCATAGGATTGCTCGTCAACGCGTCACCCATCTATGGGTTAGACGTGCATACGTGGCGGTTCGAGGGTGTTACGCAGCGGATTGCACTTTGTTATTTTTTCGCAGCGATCCTGGAATTGTGGTCAGGGCATCGCGGCCAACTGTCGGCCCTTCTCGGCGTCCTGCTTGGGTATTGGGCCCTGTTGCGCTTCGTCCCTGTACCCGGTGCCGGCGTTCCCGGTCGGGGCATTCCTTTCATGGATCAGGTGCAAAATCTCCCTGCCTGGCTCGACCGGAAGCTATTCATGGGCCACCTGTACGACGGCGCCCGCGACCCGGAAGGAATCATCCACACGATTCCTGCCATAGGAACAACACTGATCGGGGTGTTGACGGGTCACTGGCTCAAATCGCGGCGGAGTACCGGGCAGCTCATCGGCGGGATGGCGTTTTTTGGAATAATCGGAATGCTCGCAGGCGGACTCTGGAATCGCTGGTTCCCGATCAACAAGAACTTGTGGACGAGTTCTTTCGTCCTGTTTAGCGGCGGTTTCTGCCTCCTGTCCCTATCGCTGCTCTATTGGGTGACCGAGGTGAAAAGATGGCGCGGAAAATGGACGATGCCGGTCCTCGTCTTCGGCATGAATGCCATCGCGGGTTTTGTTGCTGACTCCCTGATTTATGGTCCGGGATACACGTTTACCGCCAGAGCCGCAAATGGCGCAATGGTGAGTTGGCACGAAGCTGCCCAGTCCCATCTCGAAGCAGCCGGTTGGAGTGTCGCAAACGCTTCGTTAATCTATTCGCTCGGCGCTCTGATGATCTGCTGGATCATGCTGTGGTTCTTGTGGCGGAAAAAGATTTTCTTAAAAGTGTAGGGTCACAGAGCTCGGAAACTCCTGAAAGCCGCTGAGTAAAAAGCAAGGTGAGACCAGGGCAGTAAGCAAAAGCAACATTGTTTTTCGTGGTCTCCAACACCGGGAGACCTGGTCACCCAGGGCGTTTAGGCAACGGAGATCACGACTTTGCCGCGGGCGTGGCCGGACTCGACATGGCGAATAGCTTCTGCGACTTCGGGCAGAGAGTAGGTGCGGTCAACGACGGGAATCACTCTTCCTGTTTGAACCAGATCGGCGAGAAAGGCCAAATCCTCGCGATTGATTTTGGCGAGCAGGCCAGGCATTTTCTGTTTGGCAAAACACGACCGAACTGCGTTCTGAAGCAATCCCGCGAGCAGATTCATCGTGCTCCGGTCTGGGCCCCCGCCACCGCAGGAGATGTATGTGCCTCGCGGCTGGACGGCGCGCAGGCAGTCGGTGAGCGATCGGTTGCCCACAAGATCAAAGAACAGATCGTAGTGCTGGCCCGAACGGGCGAAATCCTCACGGGTGTAGTCGATCACTTCGTCGGCTCCGATCGACCGAAGCAGCTCGACATTCCTGGTACTGGACACTCCTGCGACACGCGCGCCAAACGATTTGGCAATCTGCACAGCAAAGGTTCCCACGCCGCCCGCTGCGCCGTTGATGAGAACGGTTTGCCCTGTCTGAACTTTTCCTTTGTCGCGCACACCTTGCAACGCAGTGATACCGGCGATTGGCAAGCATGCGGCTTGCTCGAACGAAACCTCTTGCGGCTTCACGGCGAGCTGCGACGTGACAGCGCAAGCATATTCCGCAAAAGATCCTTTGGCCGTACCGAAAACGGCATCGCCGGGCTTGAATGGTGCCGCGTTGACGCCGACCGCTTCAACTATTCCTGCAACATCGGCGCCGAGCCGCGGAGACTTTGGTCTGCGCATTCCTATGAACAGGCGGAGGAACGATGGCATGCCGCGCAGGAAGTGCCAGTCATACGGATTCACCGAGGCGGTGCGAACCCGGATTAGGACCTGGCCTTCGGCGGGAGTGGGTTTTGCGATTTCCTGTAATTCAAGTACGTCCGGCGAACCATAACGGTGATGGACGACTGCTTGCATCAGCCGATTTCCACTTCGAGAATCTTGCCGCAATCATACGCTGAGTCCTTGTAGTCGAAGGACTGCTTTTGGCTTAGGGCGGGAAGTTTACGCGAATGCTTGCGTGACATAGTTCGCAGTCCTCCTTGACTGCGTCACGGATGGAGCGCTTGGCACGTCAGTCTGCGGTTTGTCGGCCATCCGGAGACTGACAACAACGGGTCATGGGAAATCACCATGACTGCATAACGCCTGCCGGCGAAATGGGAACATAAGCGATGATAAAGATCGGCGGTCCGGCCGGTACCGCCAAGTCGCACCTTAGAACGGCTGCGAGAACCTCGTCTCCAAGAACTCTCCCAGTTTCGCCGTCGCCCTGAATTGTGGAATGGGTTCCAATTCCTTCAAAGCCGAAGTGAACGCGTTGGAGAGACTCCAGACTGTCCGCGACCGGAATTCTTCATACTTGGGCTCAAAGTAGAGATCGTGCACGGTCCGGGCCAAGTGTTTCGGCGCTTCGAGTTTGCCCTCGACAAAGGCTTCGTAAATGACCACCTTCGCCGTGACGTCAGCGAGTTCACTCCTCTGCCAGGCCTCCACCTGCTTGCGCATGGGTTCGAAGTTGCGTTGCATCCGGTCGACACCCACCGAGACGCAGTCGATCAACGAGAACGACTTTGAATGTTTGGCGAGTACCGGCGTGAAGTCTCCCGAGAACGCCATGTTCGAGCACACGAAGACCCGGTACCCGCAGGTCATCGCCAGGCGCATGCTCTTATCATGGGAATTGCGCAATCCAATGGAGAAGCGGCAGCCCTCCATTTCGGTTGCGAGATCGAGCACGCCGAACATCTTCATGCCGTCCGGGGATACCGCGTATTCGTCGTGGACGACGCCGATGTGGCGAAACCCGAGAGTTTCAATTAATGCCCCGACGATCTCGTGATGCGGGATCGGGCGGTGCGTTTCGGTCGCGGGTGGTGTGGGCACCAGCGCTAGTTCTTCGCGGCCAACCGTTCGGCCGCTGTAGCCAATGAGCGTACTTGTTTCGGACATACTGCTTTCCTCCTTTGCTTCGCACTGAAATGCGAACTCCATTTACGAAATCCGAACGCCCGCCCCCCCGCTCCTTGAGGTGCCGTCACAAGCCGGTAGACTTAAATGTGGGTCTGGCCGAAAAGAAAACTGGTGCCCGCGGGGGCACGCGAATCCCTTGCGAGATTCCGATTACTCTCGTCAGCCTGGACCCGGCTAATCCGCTTACCGAGACATGCGTGGTGATTCTGGTGAACCCTCAGGGATGTGCAGTTCGGTTCGGTCACCCACTGGCGGTTGGGACGACAGTGCGCTTAGAGCGACTTCCCGCAGGCGGGAGCGTCATTGGGCGAGTGGTGAATTGTATCTCGGTGGGGCAGTACGAAAAGCTCTGGCTTCTGGGATTGGCGCTGGATGAACCCGGCAATGTCTGGGGCATCCCGTCGCCTCCGCAAGACTGGACGCTGTAGAGTTCAAAAACGTAGACCTCTCAGATTGATACCGCCGGCGATCGGCTGACGAAGTCGATTGAATGCAGGTCCCCTGCCGCAACCAGAACGAGCATTGATCCCAGTCTAGTATTCGGCGGGTAGAAGCAGAGTCGTTACAGATCGGTCTGCCTCGCTAATGATCCACAGCTTCTCGGTCTCGCTGACCTGATAGCTGCTGAAGATGCGGAATCCATACTTCAGGCTCAATTCGTTTTCGGTCTTGTCTTCCTGGCAGAGATCTCCCCAATCCCCACGGAAATGCCGGGACAAGAATTCGACCGGGGACCGTTTGGCCTGCTCGAGCAGTCGGAGTGCGCCTGGCGTTGATACGATCTGACCAGGCGGGAAAAGCGGAATGGTCGGTAGAGAGTACATGATTCACTCCTGTTGAAACTGCCGGTTGTGGTGGGAAGACCGCGATCCTCGGCTCTTCGTTTTGCAATCCGGACGTACAGATAAATCACCGAGAGAGACGCCCAGCCTTCGCATTCGCCGTGTTCTGGTCGTCCGTCGCGCGGTGGGTCATAGCGAGGATGGAGATTGCTTTTTACCAGCGAACGAAACTGGTTTTTTGACTAATATCGGAAGCTCACCAGTCTCCGCGGAACCTGTGGTTCCCCTTGAGCGCCTGAGCCACGACTTCAGCGACCAGGTCTCGCTCCGCTGACTCTTCGACAGCAATGAAGGAGCAGAGCCCGTTCACTGGCATCGGCTGCTCGTCTTCGATTCGGTAGCCTCGCTGAATATGCTCTCGCTTTCGTTCTTCAAACAGGTCGGCCCTCGTGCTCACACGAATTCTCATGGCCATCCTCATTTCTATCGGCTTGAATTGGGGAGATAGACTTCAGGAAATTGAGCTTGGACGACGTGCGACGAAGACGACTTCAGTCAGTGCGTCGTGAGGAATTGCGAGGAGCACCGGCAGAATTCGCGGGGACATACATCTGAGAGAGAAATTAAGATCGATTCTTTGACATAGCCCGCACCGGACGACGCAGAAGGGTTACTGGCGATGGAGCGATCGGGAGGCTCGGCGAGCCTTCTTGGGGAATAATCGAACGACCTTTCCGTTGCGCCAGACATGGATAGGCAAATTCAAGCGGGCATGCTCGTCGATGACCTCTTCCACAGCTTCCTTGAACGCCATCTCGGCGCGCTTCTCCATCGGTAGGCGGAGGATATTTTTGTTGGAATTTGTCTTCATTCGTCACCGTACTTCGCAATCAGCTCTTGGTATTGTCCTGCGTTTATTATACGGAGCCTGTGTTTCCCTTGGATGGCGATCAGGAACGGAGTTTCGTCGGAGTTGTCAAAGAGATACCAAGCATCAGCCAATGGGCGATACTCAGCCAGGAAGTTGCGGATGGAGCGTTCGAACCGTCGCCGGACAAAAGCTTCCGGCACACCGTGCCCTCCCTTGACCACTCGGTCTCTGATTCTGGCGAGGGCTACGTCCACATCCTTGACCCACAGGAAGAAAAAGTGCACCTTGTATCCGCGTTCCTTGAGGTGTCGAATCAATCTCAGATAACTCTTCCTTGACAATGTCGTCTCAAAACCGAACGAAACGCCGCGCCTGGCGAAAGATCGGATCTCACCCAGCATCAGCCTGCCCGCTCGTATCCCTGCGGCTTCCGGCGAAAACGGTGCCAGGCCCTGAGCAATCAAATCCGCATTGATGAAGTTCCTGCAGTTGGCATATTTCGGTAAGAACTTTCGCGCAAAGGTGGTCTTGCCCACGCCGTTCGGACCCGCGATGATGTAGACGTCCATGAAGGTCCCTATCCTATCTGATTTCGAAAGCGCTCGTCCTACGGCGTTCGGGCCCATCAACTCCGAGAATCGAGTCCAGCTTAGCCAGTCTCTTACCCCGCGAGACGCCGACCATACATCCACCGATCGGGACGGATTCGCTCAAGCCAGTCCTGGGCAGTCGGAACCCGTCCCAGGTCTTCTCTTACGTGCTGTTCTCCGATGTAGCGCACCGGAACCGGTCTGCCTTCGCTATTCGTAACGAAAACCCCGAAGATCTGTTCGGCCAGAGATATGCCTTCGGCGTGATGGCGAAGCGCCCTGTGGCGGAAATCCGCAAGGAACGCTTTTGATTCATCGAACCATTTGTGAATCGCAAGATAGTCCTCGGGTACACCGCCAAACTTTCTGGCGCTGCTTCGAGCGTGTTCGAGTGGATGGGCCATGATTACACCTCGTATGTCGTTGTCGTGTAGTCTTCGAACCGGTCATTCCGTTCGACTGTGATTTTGCGTGCACCGACATCGAGGACCACGTCGCCGAACCCGCCACAGTCGTTTTCGTAGCCGAAGGGAACCAACGCGTCGAATTCCTCCTGTAGGTATGCGGCGTCATGTGCCACTGGTTTCTGTTCTTCGTACGCGTAGTATTCCGAATCGAAACACTTCACTTCTTCCGTGACGCCGCTATCTCCACAACCGTCAAAGTGCACAGCGACGAAAGTTACGCCGGCCGCAGCCAAGTTGTCGCATTCTGCCAGGATCGCCGGCTTGGCCCGAGCTTCGTCGGGCGATAAGGGTTCAGGTCCGTTAGTTGATTCGTTTTCCATGTGCTTCGACGACTCCTTTCGCAAATCGTTTCGCGTAGCGGGGTTTGTTCGATCCGAAGATAAGGTCCTACGGTTGCACCTGTTCATCGACTTCCCTCTCCAGGGCAACCACCAAGGTGTGCAAAGTCTGCAGATCTTCAATCTTCGCTGGCGGCGCATTCAACGACACGATGATCCTCTGGATGACCTCTGGCGGGAGTTTCGCCTGGGCAATTTCGAGACGCCCCAAACCTCGTACCGCTCCCCGCATCTGAGCCAATACCTGCTCGAGCATCGTTATCTCGCGAATCTGTTCCGGGCTCCAGACCCTGGCGACTCTCTTCAGCAATCCACGATACAGACGCTTGCCGATCTTCGTTTCCATGGCCTTGATCTCGGCCACCAGGTTCTGCCCGTTGCCATTCACTCCGTGACTAGCACATTTGCCATTGCCCGCGTGTCCATTGGCATGAACCAGGGCATGACGGTTTCTGCGAGGCTTCGGCCGGAGTCCCGCAATCCATCCGTTCGGATTCGCCCACCGCGGCAGTCTCGGGATTCTCGTAGGTAGGCCGTTCTGGTCCAGATCCACCCACTCGCCGTCGATGTCGTACAGGTAGCGCCCCAGCCCGAAACAGGACAGCGCACGCTTAAAAGCCTGGGCTTCGGCGCCCGTCAGCGCATTCTCCCTATCCGACCATTCTTCCCCCGTGCCCGAATTGGTCCCGATACAAGCAATCGTCACTTCGCATGTAACTAAGATTTTTGCCGCCGGGCGCCCTTTGCTGCGCTGGACGGGCGCGCTTGCCTGAACTGCATATTTGCGGCTCCATCCCGCCGGAGTGAAGAGATCGTTCAGCCGGTCGCTGTACGCCCGCGGGTCCGCGTACGGGAGCATCAGCCCGCGAGTGGCATCATCGCTCCGCTCGGTAACCCGCCATTGCACGACCGTGCTATCAAAAGGAATTGCCAGCGCACGCAAGACTTCGTCTAGCGCTTCCTTCGTAACGGGTTGAGCTGAGTGACGCTCCGAGCTGCCGAACGTGAGTGGCGGATAAGGCGGCTGTTGCGGAGCATTCGACAAGGTGGAAGTCATCGCAGTCCCCTCCTCTCAGGAATCAGGCAAGCGATCCCATCTGCGCTCGCTTATCGCATTAATTTGGAGATCAATCAGATCAATCGCAGCTTCGTTGGACGGAGGTGTTCGCCAGGTCCTGTTCTTCGATCGTTTTCAGTCTTTCCCACACGATGGGATGGCGCCGGCACGGTTGGCCTCCGTCATAGAGTTCGAACAGCAGTCCATTGGAGCAGTAGAGAGCGGTCGGCAGTGGGACGACTGGCCGGAGTGCGGATAGAGATTCTTCTCCGGCCATGACATCACCCCTTTAGTCTTTTGCTATCGTCATCGTTTGCTTCTGGCAGGGATTGTTTTGCGAGTGACTGCGCTGATCGACCCTCCCCGGGCCGGGATTTAGCATCTCCAGCGACTTCCAGCGTCAATCACTCACACAACAATCAGCCGGCAGAAGTGTTCTCGAAATCGGACACCAATTGCTCACATCGCCGTGCGAGCAGGCGCGCGAGAAATTCGCAGTCGTTGGCTGCGTCAACCGGGTCGCGAAGCAGTGCCGAGCGAAGGGTGGTTCTTAGCCACAGCGAAGCCGCTGGATCGGACAACACTTCGGCAACGGTGGGCAAATCGTTCGCCATTTTCATGCTTCGTAACCACTCCGCGCTTGAGCTCTCGAGAGAGTGACTTCAAATTCTTCGGACGCCCGCGGTACACGATCAGCTACCTGGTGGGCCCCACTTGGACCGAGAAGGTGACAATGCCGGCAACCAACACAGCACACCGCCGCCGTGATCGCAGCCACCGCAGGCCGAAGCAATTCCGGCAAGGTTAAACATTCGCCAGATCGGGTGTAGAAGGCCGGGCAGACGGTGCCGCGGAACACGCTATCCTTGTCCCACAACTCCATCTCTAGGCTGCCTCGACGGCCATAAAAGAGGATGGAACTAGCCAGGTGTGGCCTCGTGCCCCTAACAGACTCCGTCAGCGAATGATGTGTAATCAGCAGGTCGTAGGTACGTTCAATTCGCAGCATCTCGAGTCGGAGCAGCACCGGCGCCACCACGATTGCATGCACTCCATTCACCGCAATGCTATCCACCCGCTGAAGCCACGCTAAAGGCTCGCCGCGCTCATCGATGAAGCTCGAGTAGGCGCCCAGAGGAGCGGCTGCGCCGCCTGATTCCACGCCGCGCAGCACATGTTTCTTAGACGCGTTCTGATACTCAATCGACAATGTGGGCTGGCAGTAGATGCCCGCATCGCGCAGACGTTTCAGCACGATTTGCGGCAGCCGCATTCCCTGTCGCGCCAACACCTCCGCCGCTTGCCCGTTGTTATGCGTTGCCGGACGAGATTGCATATTCAGCCTGCTTCCTGACTCGGATCGGGCGGCCTAGAGCCGCACGGATCATTTCCTTCGTACATCCCGCCCAGCACTTGTACTTGCGTGGGTCTGAAACAGAAATGGCCAGATTGTCTTTGCTTTGATCACGCCTCTGTTGCGCACAAGAGGGACATTGCGCCCAATAGTTCCCTGATTGTCTGCGAGTTGGCCTGACATGATCCAGGATGCGAAACTCGCGGCGCGATGGGTCGTAGGGAGGCAGCTCAACCTTTGGCTTTGGGCGGAATTCGTCTGGCATTTCGAGGCCTGTGATGAAGCGAACGATCTGGGATTCGGTGATCTTCGGCAGGCGCTCTAAGTAACGCAGTTGAGCCTCCAACTGATAATCGGCCCCGTAGAACCAGTACCGTTTCCCCGTGGCACGATGAACACCGAGCGGACCGCGGATGGCGTTGCCAAATTCGTCCGGCCCGAGTTGATCTTGCCGTGGGAAGACTTCGATCCCTTCCGCGAGTCCGGCGCCGCCTTTCACAGGAACCTTCAGGCGAAGGGCGAGATTGTAGATGTATATGCGGCAATGCCGTGCAAGCAAGGGCTCGTTAGCAAAGATCCAAAGGTGACCGCCCCGACGCGACTTCTCAAGCGCCGCTTCCACACCATCCTGATGTAGCTCCCATTGCAGCTTGAGCAGATCCTCGAGGGCATTCTCGTAGTCCGCGTCAATTGCCACCCACTTCGATCTTTGTGTCTTGGGGTTTAGCGCATACAAGCCAATCGTGAGTTGTCCGCTGAGATGTTGCCGGATGATCTGAACTGACAGCCGCCGCGCGTCTCTGGGCCGGTAGTAGTAGTGCTTGCCGTTCCGGTCTGGTTTGTTCGACTGCAGAGTGTACGCCAAGCGGTTGGTAAACACTTGAAAGTATCGCGCTGCCATTTCTGTCGTCGCTCGGACTGGTGAATGCATGGGATCACTCCGTCACGCTCTCGCAATACCGCTGACAGTCGCTGGCAGCTGTGCCGGATTCGCCGTCCACGAAACGAGGTCGTATTCCACCACGAGTTGATCAAACTCGGTGGCGGTTAGCGCGTCATTCCTCCCACTGACGAAATCGACAAAGAAGAAGATGTGGCGCTCCCGGTCGTACAGATAGATTGCGCCAGAAGCGGCCTGATCCGGCACAGACTGCAAAAGCAAGATGCCTCTTGGCATTTCGATCCAGCGCTCGGCAATGGCCTCACCAACCGTCAGGAAGACCTTCACCACGTGCTCCACGCACGCGTTTTTACGCAGGCCAATGTCGTCGCTTGTAAACAGAGGCGTGAAACTTACTGCTCCTCTACTTTGATACATGGTCAGTTCCTTTCTGTCCGTTCCCCACGGACCGTGCATGACACAAATGGTTAGCATTAACGGGCAGGACCTGCGGTTCGTTCGTTGTTGGCGTGGCTGCCGGTTGTCATCCAGGCAACCGTATAGACGGTCATCGTTGACTGGCAAAACCCTGAGGGCATTCGGTTCCCGAGGTCAGCTGATTGGCAAAGGGACTTCCAGAGCAAGACCACAAACGAGAAACGCCGCCACAAACAACTAGCAATGGACTGCGACCGGGATGACGACTCGCTACGGGCAGTCCCAGGCACAAGAGACCGGTACACACGGAAAGCCTCGCCAGCACTAGCAAAGCAAAACGAAAACGTAGTGAAATCCAGGGGGGAGTCAGGACGGAAATCACTGAACTGCCGTTGCTTACAGGCTGTTCTGAAAGGCCAATCCGAGGGCATAGCAACCGCATAACGAAGGCAAACCGAAGGCAATAGACACGGAGCAGCGCTAACAGGCGAGGAGAACCCCGGGCTCCTCATTGCAAGAGCTCCCGAAAGTTGGTGCCGGCGAGACTGCGCGTCGTAACCACCCTGGTGTCAAGCAGCATTTGCTCAAAGTCCCGCGCGTTGGCGAACGCCAGCTTGTCCGCCACAGGGTTGAGTTCGTGAACGAGATGGACCAACACTTCCATGCCTGAAGTCAGGAACAATATCCAACCGATTTGTCGCTCGGCCTCAAGCGCCGCGCGGATGCGCTGATAGTGTCTGTAGCTCTTGAGGCAACGCTCATATTCGAGGGCAAACCTTGCGGTCTTGTCTCCAATCCACACGTCAACGATGGCGTCGTAATCCTTTTCATAGGGTGCGCAGGAGATGGTGTTGAAAGACGCAACTTCGATCTCCGATTGCCAGTTTGCAAGCAGATTCTCTCTCGCCAAAGCCAAGTGGATTCGGTTCAACTCCAGCGAATGAAATACCTGCGAAGCATGCGGGAGATGTTTGGTTTTGGAATGCAAAACGGTTGTGAATTGCCCGTGGTGCTCGAGCAGTGCGATACCTTTGTAGGTGACCCGATAGACCACTGACTCGGAGCCGAATGCTCCTTCACAGATGGAAAGGAATCCTGCGTGAAGCAGTCGTCGTATCCGCCAGCCGAAGCTGTCGCGCGAGCACTCGTAGCCGCCAAGTGTCATCAACTCGAAGAGCTGATCATGGCTGGCGAATTTCGAGTTGCGGACTTGCCGCAGCAACGGTATATCGCGGTCGTTTCGGATGACGACGCTGTTCTTGGCGTAACGCATAAGCGGCTCTCGAGACGAAGTAAGCCCATCCTTCACTGCGGGATTTGACGACCAGAACTGCTAGCATGGAGGTACTCCATCAATTCCTGGTTCAGACGCTTCATCCTGGCAACCCGGTCGGGAACCGCCAGCTTTGATACCGACCGTACTTCATCGAGAATTTGCGGTGGCAGATCCATGTTCTGCTGCGAGAAGTACTGGCAAACGTCAGCGAACTGCGCGCACACCTCAGCCAGATCCTTTTCCTGAATCGGAGCACCGCCGCCGCTGGCTTCGTGTTCTCGTTTGGTGTCGTCTGCCTTCATCTTCACTCCTTCATGTCCGCAAATTCAGGCATCTTCGAGTTGGCGATTTTTGGCTGGCTCAGCGTCGAGCCGCCGATCACCAACGGCAATCCGCCGGCGCAACTGCTTGTTGTCCTCCCGCGATTGCGCGAGTTGCTGTTCCAGCGAATTGAGTTTCATGACGAAGTCCGCGTCAGGCGTGAAGAGCCGCATCTGACCGGCCGGTTCCTTCCCAGTTACTGAACGCCCATGAGCCCCGGTGGTGGGCTTGGCAGAGTTTGTTTTGGACACTACGGACGCCACAGGTGGATTGTTTGTAGGCTGACATTTGTCCGTTGACGAACCAGCAGAACGTTGGCAAGACCCTGGCGGCAGAGATGTCGATCGTAAAGCCGACTCTTTCAGTGCCGCTAATGCATCCTTCAGCTCAACGTTCTTCTTGGTGGCTTCGGCCAATTGGGCTCCGGACCGCTTGAGTGCCTGCTCCAGTTGCGAAACGATTTCGGCGGTGGTCCACTCCCGCCGGATTTGAATCTTGTGTTGATAAATGATGACAGCGAAAAGCCAACCGAGCCCAACTAGGGCAACGATGTTTGACCAGAAACAGGCATTCCTCAGGGTCTCTTCCAGCAGTATTCTGCGGTCCTCGCCGAGACACTGGCCGTAGTCCGTGTCTGAGGAATTGAAACGTCTGAGCGTGAAATCCAGGAAGCCATCTGAAGGTTTCGATGATGGCGAATGCGTGTCAGGGTCATAGCTGGAGTGGCCGGCTTGCGCAACTGAAAACGTCCCCCATGTCGCGGCAAGGATGATGGCTGCGGCAATGCGATAGAAGCGTTTCATGTCCAAGCCAGCCGTCCATTTTTGACGCCGACGCGCCCGTGACGGCGCATCAAATCCGGATCTCTGAACCGAAGATTCGCCCCCTCGAACTGCGAAGGCGAGTACAGACGGGAATAAATGATCGGCTCAAGTCCTGGGAATCGGTAGCTGCGTGGTCGGCGCACGTGCAAATGAGAATGGAGAGTACCTTCACGGGAGTCTGTCATCAGGATCTCCATCTGTCCGACTGGAAGGTTCTTGATGTGTTCGTCCTGGGCACGCGTCTCTTTGATATCGGTCTCGCTGCCGAAACCAATCGGCTCGTACTTTTCTTCGAAGAGGCCCGTTCGCTGCACGGTCAGGGTGCGCCGTTTCTGACGCACTCGGGCCGATGCCTTTAAGAAATACTGCGTGGTCTCCTCGTCGCGCGTGTGCAGGGCCATGGTGGTATTGGGCGCTGAAGAAACGTCATCCTTGAAGCCACGTCCCACCTTCAATAGCTGCGGCAACGATTGGAGTGCGAACAGAAATGCAGTGTTCGTGCCCCGTGCGGTCTGCAGGATCTGGGCAAAGTTGGAATAAGCGAACGGCGCGAATTCGTCGAGGATTACGCTGACCATCGGACGATTTTCGCGGCGCCGCTCCTGCGCGTCTTCATAGCGCTTGCCGAGGATCAGTTGCAGGTTCTGCAGCAACATCCGGCCTAGCGCGGTCACGGCTTTTGAGTTCTTGTTGGTGTTAAGAGAGACGAACAGAATCAGTTCCTTGTCGATCACTTCATCCAGGGACAGCAGGTCATCGTAGGCGCCGGTGATCAGCGATAGGTCATCCGCCAAGAACGTCATCAGCTCGTTCAAAAGTCCCTGGATTTTTGGCACCCGTTCGCGGTCCTGGAAGGATTGTTGGAGGTTCCGGACCGACATCTCGAAATTCAAACGCCTCTGATGACTGCTTCCAACCTCGGTGTCCAGGCAGGATCGGGCGACCGCGATCTGCTCGTTCAGGACCCGCGGATCGAGTGCCAACACAAGCACGTCATAAATGTTGAATCGCTTGCCGGTGTGAGCGAGCACGCGCACAAGATCGTTCAGATACGTGGCCTGGTGTCCATGGAAGAAGTCTTCCTTCAGATCGAAGGATTCGAAGACAAAATTTGCATGCTCCTGGTAGAGTTCGTGTTCGCTGAAGAACGGGTTATACCGCGCGGAAATGTCCGGCTGGGAGGGATCGAGAACGCGTAACTGGTGCATGCGTCCGGCCGCCTCGATGGCTGGCAGAAGGCTGGAAAGGAACTCCTTATCCGCCTTGCCGTCGAAGATCAGCATCGGAATCCGGTGCGGATCCTCCGATGGGCCAACCACCCGAAAGACATCCTGCGTAATTATGTTCTTGAGCAAAGTCGTCTTGCCCGATCCAGTCGCGCCAAAAACAATCGACTGCATCACCCGAGTCGCATCGGTCCAAAACCACGGCTCGCCGTGGACGTTGTAGCCGAGCACGATCGAGTTCTGTTCGCAAGCGGATGCAATCGCCTTGCGGTCCTTTGCATGACTGATAAATAAAGGAGGGTGAGGCCAGTTTGCCTCCCGCCTCTGGCGCAAGGTCACGAAGTACCAGGTAACGGACAGGGCGGAGACAAGGGTGTACAGGGCGTATAAGGATAGTTCGACAAGCTGAGCGGGACGGATGTGGAACCGAGTCGCGAGAATGTAGTAGCCGATTGCGAGTACCGTGACGCCAACGATCGCGAGAGCAAAAACAAGGCTATCTTCCTGGTTGTGGTGATAGGCGCGGCGGCCGAACCGATAGTCGTTGACGTAGGTCATAACTGAGCAAAGCTAAAGGCCAGAAATGTGCCGACCGCCAGCAGAGCTGCCAGTGCCAGCACAACCAGGATGGGATTCACGCGGAGACGCCCTTTGTTCGTCCTCGGCTTCAGCGGATCTGCGATCAAACGTCGCAGCACCTCGCCGGGATGTTCGCTTCGATCCATGGCGTA
>Ga0335082_10002335_pt1 | contig 20403 bp, 30 predicted proteins | sample Lox_Sample_41_FD_206718 | JGI IMG/M metagenome (GOLD analysis project Ga0335082, IMG submission 206718) | Soil microbial communities from Loxahatchee National Wildlife Refuge, Florida, United States - Lox_Sample_4.1 | ecosystem: Environmental > Terrestrial > Soil > Wetlands | place: USA...
GCAAGCATTGTTTTGGGCTTTTAGTTTTGCCTCATACATTTCTAAGGTAAGTCCACGCCTGCGCAATTTAACCCTCAGGCGTTCCTCATCAATGTTTGCGAGCCGCTTTTGTCTCATTTGTTCACATACGATCAACCTGTTTTTTTCATACCAGGCTTTTCGAATAGCGCGTTCTCGCTCTCGATTTTTCTGGTAATGCTGCGCCATGTATTTTGATCTACAGGCTTTGCATTGCGGCTGAGGCTTTCCCCTTTTTGTATGATATTCACTCAAGGGTTGTTCCACGCCACATTTCGAACAGGTTTTCATATAAGTCCAGAGTACATTTTGAACCCTATTAACTCTAAGGTTCCCGACCACTCTTGGGACTATTATAGTCTTGGTTTGTTCCAAGTTTCAAGTCCTACTCGTTACGGTGATAATGGCCCTTTAGTTCCATTATTTACCTCGGTATTAGCGTTTCAGCCTTCACCGATTTTGGTCAGTTATCACTCACCGCTTACGCGGCGAGGGGGCACGATTGACCCGCGTTGTTTTTTGTCTGTTCCATCAGCAAGTTCGTGATCGTAACTAGCTGATAGTCCTGCACCGCATAGACGAAGTACGAAACAACGTCAGAAGCGGTTTGCTGGTTCTGGGCATTCGCAAACGTGTGCGAACGGCCCTGGGGATTTCCGTACTCCAACGGAACCGGGCAATTTTGTTACTCGCCTTGCGACGGGCCTACTTGCCTCTTCGGGCTTCGGCTCCCTGGTTTTATTTATTGCCAGGGTTCAGACTGTTGCATCCCTTTCGGGCTCTCTCGCTCAGTCGTTCACGGTGGCTTTCGCCTTCCGCCTCGTTATCCTGTCGGACGTCCGAGTCAATCAGAGAGAGTTTAAAGTACACCACGATTAATGTACTTGCCGGCAAAGCCGTCTGGGCTTTCGTTTTTCGGAATCATTGCTAGCCACAACAATGAATTTGCCGGCATAGAACCCCTGGCTGTTAGGAAGGGTTCTTGGCATAGACGATATTTTTCATGTAGTCTTTATCGTCTACGTACAACTCTTTCAGCGCAGCAATCTGGTTGCTGCTATTTGCGTAAACTGGCGCGATAGCCATAAGAGATTACCTCTTTAAGGTACCTTGCATGGCCGCAATCGCGCGTTGACGTCGAGACAACTGCGGCGTTGCTTGGTGTTTGTTTGTAAGGGTTGTAATCCCACTTTGTGGCGCCTTAGCCGGTGCCGGTGCTTCAGGCGGCGTCAATTTGCCTTGCACCTTTTTGAGCTGTGCAAATTTGGCGGCGTCAGCGAGCAATTCATCTTCAACAAGCCTCATGGCTTCTATCTCATCGAGCACTTCCCCGGTTTCTTTCCAGGTTCGGTGAATGAGATCCACCACGTCTTGCTGACTGTTTGTCTCGCGTATCATTTCAAAGTCATCACCTTGCGATGACAGTTGATTGACATTGCGACGCATTTCAGCAAGCACGGCCTTTTCCGCCGCCGCATCTTTTTCCGAGAGGGTTGTTTGGATGGTTTCAGTGAGGGATTTGGTTAGGTCTGCCTTCAGTTTCTCAGGATCTAAGGCGGGATTCCCCCCGGCTTGGGCGGCAAGAATGTCTTGGGTGAGTTGATCGTAAGTCACCCCCAACTCTTGCAGTACGCTCAGGGGTTGCGCCTTGATGCGGGCTTCGAGCTCCGCTCTTGTGGGGCCCTCGAGAGCCTTCATTTTTTCGGCGATTTCCCGCTCTTTCAGCTGAAGAGCGCGGCGTTGCTTGGCAAGCGCCGCTACCTGAGGGCTAAGGGGCTCTGTCGCTTCAGGGCTCGCGTTAGCCTGTACATTTGTGTCAGGAATGGCGGATTCGGCGGGAGCTGGGGATTGTTCTGGGGATACCGGTGGATTGTTTTCGGCCGCCTGCGTTAAACCATCATCCCTATTGGTTGTGCGGTTGACGTTCATTTTGATGGTGTGAAGGCCATGGGAGCGGGCCGCGGCCGGAGCGGCCTCCGCTTCGGTGATTTCCGCAGGGGTTTTGCCCGCGGCAATGTCCTTTAGTCTTGCGATTTTCTCAGCCGATAGGCCGGTAGTGGTGCCTACGGCCCCGGTAATAGCGGTGCCATTGACTGGCGTGATTTTCATGAATTACCCCCAAATTTTTGCGTTTTCGATTCGTGCTTTTGCTATTTCAAAATATTGCGGCTCTTTTTCTATTCCGACAAACTCAAACCCCTCTTGCAATGCGGCAACCCCGGTAGTCCCGCTGCCCATGAATGGATCAAGCACCGTGCCTTTGGGCGGTGTAATAAGGCGACAGAGATAGCGCATTAGCTTGACGGGCTTTACGGTGGGATGATGATTGCTGGCTGGCGCAATTCGATTGCCTGAGCGTTCGCCAGTTGTTGGGTTCTTGCCTTGAGATAACCCTGACGATTCACGCTGAAAATCATTATAGCGAGGCTCGATTCCATCGCATCCCGCATTGCGCTCACTGCGTGATGCCTTGGCGACATAGAAGAAGCGGGATGCGCCGCCAGGACTATCAGCTAACGAATAGGGGGGCCTATTCTTTAGCTTCCCGTGTCCATATCCCGCAAATTCTCCCTTGTTCTTTCTTGAATTACTAGGCGTAACCCCACTTCGCTCGTCCAGCATCGCACCGGCCGCCTCGTCCAGAATGACGTTGGCGGGGAAGCGGCCTATTGTATAATTCGTTACACCTAAAACGGGCTGCTTTGTTCCGGCTGCCCATTTATTGCCGTGCGCCTGGCTTAAATCTCTTTGATGCTGCGCTATCGTTTCCGTTCCAACTCTGCACCCATCAATATTCAGAGTGCCGGTTCCCCACTTCTCTAGATTCGCTTTCACGGTCTTTTCGCTTAGGGGCTTCCGGGCAAGCAGTATCGGCTCATTCGCCGGCTTGAGTGCCGTGCCTCTGCCTTCACCACAATTGAGTGATTTCGGAAAACCTGAGCCAAATAGCCATTGGAGCTGGTCTCGAATTTCAAAGCCAGCGTCCTCTACGCCGCATGCCATGCGGTGATAAGTGCGGGGACCTCCAAACGACAAAAGGTGAGCGCCCGGTTTCAAGACGCGAAGGCATTCTTTCCAGATTTCAATTGAAGGCAAATCATAATCCCATTTCTTTCCCATGAAACCAAACCCATAAGGCGGATCCGTAACTAGCGCGTCGATAGACGAAAGTGGAAAAGACTTCATCACCTCTAAGCAATCCCCCAAAACCAAATTCATGCGGCTTGCTGGGATGGTACAGCGTTGGGAACCAGTGGGCTAGTGGGAAGCGGGGCCGGATTGGCTTGCGGAGGCGGGGCTCCGGGCGGCGGTGCCGCCGGTGGGGTTCCGATTTGCTGAAGCTTAACGCACTGATTAAAGAATGCACGCAACATATCCGCTTTTGATTGCTCGAGGTTCGCCGCCAGGTACAGATTGATGTATTCAACGCATAGCTCAATGGCCAAATTCAAATCTAGGAAGCCGTCAGGCTCGATGTACTTTCCTTCCGACACAATGGAATCGAGCATTTTGAAAATGCGCTCTTCACTCGCATTGGAAAGCCGCTCGTTCTGTTCCAAATCCTGCGGCGTGCGCATCAAACGCCGCCCTTCCTTTATCGTCAGCATTCCGGCTTGGACTTGCTCGGTAACCCAAGCCATTCTTCCGGCAGGAGTTCTTGGTAAGGCACTTTCACTGAAGCACTTGATGACGAAGGGATCTTCGAGGAATCGCATGGCTGGCAAATCGATTTCCTTGGTCCCGTCTTTGTTTGGATATACGGTTTCATAATGACCGAGGCGCTTTGCGATATCCTTAGCAACGTCAACGACGTGGTAAGCGAGCTCAATATAAACGTTGTCGTACTTTTTGGAAATTGCGGCGAATCTATCTGTAGCGATATCGTCGTAAGAACGGATTGCAGCTCCGCTATCAAGTCCTTCAGGCTTTTGTGAAGTTGCCTGCATTGCGCTGACGCCGGTTTCTTGGAAGCCATATTGAATCAGCTTATCGCGCTCCGAATAGAGCTCAGGCGCATTACAGGGGGCAACGATATACTCTGGCTTTGTTCCCGACCATTTGACCACGACACCGATTTCATTGTTATGGTGCGCTACCGCAATTTTTGAGTTTTGTTCCTGCAGAACTCTTGGAACACCAACGAGAGTGATAGAGCGAGCGATAGTATACAAAATGCGCATGAGAGCGATTTGTGTACCAAAGAGTTGGGTGCCAATGCCCTGGCCAAAAAACCCAAGCCAAGGATCAGAGTACATGAAAAACACAAAAGGAAACTTGGGTTTCGTCCAAGATTCATCGCGAATCACCCCTTCCACCGTCGAAATGGTGTGGCGGCCAGGGACATATCCCGGAGCGTTGGGATCATTCCCCGAGGGCAAGCGCCATCCTTCGACTACCATGATTTGGTCACCCACCGTTCTACCAGAATCCGGCGAATTGTCAGGATAGCTTTGCGGGGTGCGAGCAATCACCTCTTCCGCTTTTGACGACGGAGAATTGGCCAAAAGCTTCTCCCTATCGACAAGCTTCAGCTGCACTAATTGTTGTGGGTTCCCATTAATAGAATCATTATCGTCAGTGTATAAATCACTAACAAGTACGCGATCAATGGCAACTTTGTGGTCATCGCCCTCATATACCTTGAGGCATCCGGTTCCGATGGTAAGCCCATCCTTGAGTATCTTTGCGCCCTTCTCATACGCTTTGGTCTGATAAAATTCTCCGAGAATAAACTGATTCAGTTGCTGGGCCAGGTGCCTTTGCTTGTAGTCGGCATTGTCGGTGAGGAACTTCGGTTGAGGTTCGTTTTGAGACAATCGGCTATGAAGAGTATCCACACAAGCGCGTACAAGATTGAACGTCGGTCGATCGTCTGGAAGTGTTTTGGTTCGATCCATCTTTGAGATGTTGCTACCTGCATAAGAATAAATAGGCAGGCCAGCGTAAAGACGGATGCTTGCAGCAATTTGACGAATGCGATAAGTCTGGTTCGTTTTGAGGTAAGCAGCCGTTCCACAAAGTTCCTTTGCGAGTTGCCCATCATTCTGGGCTTTCCACCATTCGAAAGCTTCACCTCTACCAGATAAATCGGTAGATGGGGACTTTGTTCTCATCCGGATACGTTCGACGGGGCCCTTTGATTTCTTTACTTTCATCTACCGTCCAAATGAATTTCGGTGCCGCTCATTGCAATTGCTCTTCCAGGTCTTTGGGAAGCCCGCCATTGGCCAGAAAGGTGAGCTCTTCCGGCGTCAGAATCCTGTCCGGCATTTCTTCATAGGCCTCCGCCATCTGAGCCTCTTCCGTCATTTCGGTTTCTTGCCGCTGCGGAAGTTCCCCTAGCTTGAAAGACACCTCACTCCCAAGCGATAGCTCGGTGACGCCTTGCTTACGGCAAAGCTTCAGAAGCGCAGATAGGTCTTTCAGCGATTCAATCATTGGTTTTGCTTCGCAAGGCGTTTGCTTTCAAAAAAAACTAGGGCTTGGAAAAGACCTTCATCGCAAGAAAGACAGCTTGCATCAAACCGTTCGCCCTCAGCCTCAATCACAAATGAGCCACTTTCGTTTTTTATCTTCAAGTCTGAATAATGCCACCGCAATCGCTCTAAGCACCATAAACCAATGCTGTCTTGATGGTTTCCCACTTTAACCCTCACGCAGGCCTGGGGTTGTGGCCCGCTCGTTTTCTCCGAGAGGCCATAATTCGAGACACAATATCGCGCCGCCGTTCGTCCTCACCTTCGTCTGACAGCTCATCTCCAGAGTTCGCCGCCGTGTAATTTTGCTCCAAATCATCGCGCAAATGCAGGTCATCAAACTCATTCGGAAGGAAATCCGCAGTTGGCTCGTCGGTATTGGCAACTTTACCCCCTTCGGACATTCGGCGCGCCATGATACGACCAACCATATCCAATTCGTCGCTATCGTCTTGATAGCCTTCGTCAGTCAGCATGCCGCCATGAGCTTTCAGTTTGGGGTTAGGCATATTGCGAAGCTCTTCTAGTTTTTTTCTGTGAAGATCCTTTGCAGCCTCATAGCCGATCGCCTTGCTTGAGGGCCCATATTTATTTGCGTGACGGATTCGATTACCCGCATATGATTGGCCCTCAATGGTTTTGCCATAATAATCAAAGCCTGTTTCGTGTACCCCACCCCCCTCCGCATACCCTTCCATATTGGACATATGGACTTCGCACGGATCATTGCAGTGCTCGTCGCATTCGGATTGATAGCCGGAATCGGTGAGCATGCCGCCATGGGCGAAACCAGATTTGCCGCTTGTGGGGCCCGACATTGAATGCAACTCAGAAAGGGTTCGCCGATGGCCGGCCTTCGCTAAATTTTTCCACTCGCGCGAAGAGGCTTTACTGCCAATACTTTTGGGATTTTGAGCCACGCGAAGCGCATGCCCCTGTTCGGATTGTGAATAAGCCTTTGCAGTGCCAGCGGTTTCTTTGGTTGGTAGTGGCCTATTTATCCCGGTTTCAAAATCCACCCGTTGCTTACCACTAAAAACATTCCCTCCCTCCGCATACCTCCCACCAAACCCCGAACCAGTCCCCATCGCTTCACCGCCATGGGCTCTTTTCTGACGTTTCATTCGATAGGCGATCGCGAGGGCTTGGGCCTGCGGTTTGCCATGCTCCATTTCGGTTGCAACGTTGTGACTGAAAGCCTTCCGAGACTTACCTTTGAATAGCGGCATTGATTCTCCCTATTTACAAAAAACCATTAGCTCTTGAGCCGGATGCAATTCATCAATCTTTAGTGAGCCATCGTTTCCTTTGATTTGAAATTCGAAGGCATTTGTTTGAAACATACGCAAAAGATCAATCGCATTTAGGCAAATGCCAGGAGCCTTGAAACCGGCATTTTTTATAAGGCGTGAATAGCCCATATTATAAATTGCTTGCCAACTGTCTCGACTGACGACCACACTCAGGGGAAAATCACAGAAATCCATTAGAACGTATTCCCCCAATAAGCTTGGCCGGTGACTGCGTTATTCACCTGGTCGGGTGCCGCAGCGGAGCTGAGTGTGATGGCAACGGTATCGCCCACAGCACACACGATTTGGTTGTTAGCAATGCCACTGGCTCCCGCGATTCCGGTTTGAATCGTCGAACCGTTCTGTTTGAGAAGTGCGATCACCGCCGAGGCGCCGCCCGCAGTAGCGAGCTGCGGAAGGCTCAAGTAGCACTGCACAAAGTAAGTGTCCGCTGCGGGAGCCACAAAAACCGTTGTGGTTTGAAGTCCATTCAAAGATACGGCGCCGTTATAATTTGCCATTTTTAGAAGCCCTGCCCAATTGTGGTTGTGGAAACTAAACCATTCAAAGTCTTATCCGATGCGGTAGAACTCGAGAGAACGACGGTGATTGAGTGACCTGCGGTGGCCTGAAAGCTATATTTGAATTGCTGCGCTGATTGCGTTGCGGTGAAACTGCCTGCGGTAAAGATGGGGGAGCCATTGTCATTGACCACGATCGAAAGGCCCGAACTCACCGCGGGCCCCGTTGTGGCGTTGCTCCCGTAGGCGGGGGGTTGCTGGTAGTTATTCGGCACTGCGCCGAATCCCTGGCCCACTCCGCCAACGCCGGTACCTCCGCCACCATCCGCAAAACCAACCGGATCCCCGCCGCCGGCCCCCGAGCCAAGCCCTTGGCCTGAGCCTGCGCCATCACCGGTGGCCAAGGCTTGCGGCACCGTGACACTGACCTGCACGTTGTAGTTCCCAGTGGTTGGAACCGTAAAGGTGAGGGTGCCCAACCCCACGAAAACTTGCGGCTGATTCAGAAGTAGATAATTCGCCATTTTTCCCCTCTTTTGCTTTCAAAACGTGTCGGGAATGGCGGAAAAATGACAAAATGGCTGCACCGGGTGGAATCGAACCACCGACCACCTGTTTAACAGACAGGCGCTCTGCCAACTGAGCTACAGTGCATCATCCCAAGGTAATTCGCGGGGCCAGTCGCCCTCATCGAGGCCAGCCTCCCGCTCGAGCCGTTCGCGCTCGCGCTCCCAAATCCCTTCCGATTGTTGTTTGTACCATTCGGGTGAGTCAATTGGAATTTTCTTGGTCAATTTGTCGGTGATAGCCGGCCGGCTCATAAGCCCATAGCGGCACATATCGTAGGCGTCATCGCCGGAGAACGGATCCCCTTCGGTGGCGTCCACTTTCAAAACATCTTCCACATGGTCCGGATCATGAATCATTCGGGAAATGGTGTCGAAAGTGATTGGGCACGTGTTAAAGATGTAAAACCGTGGCTTATTCCCAGGACGTTCCCGCCAAGCTAAATAATCTCGTAGTTGGGCTGCGCCCTGTACGCGGTCAATTACGGCGCGTTTTAAAGAAATGCCGTGAGTTAAAAACTGTTCGGCAACCGTCGGAGGTTGGGCGTCATCGCGCAAAGTGCTCTTCTGTGTCCAGCAATCATGCCCGGATACTATTGGATATAGCGTCGCTGTGTCTTCAAATAAATTCAATTCTCGAGCAAATTGATCAACCCGCAGGCCTGCCTGTACGAGCTCCCGATAAAGATAGGTGTTCCCGTCCTCATCGTTTGCGAACCACCCGAAGGCAGCGGGATGATTGAAGCCGTAGTCATAAGCACCGAATCGATTCCAATGGCGTGGAATGGTAAAGGGCTCGATGAAATGGACGTCTTTCGAGATTTCTTGAAAGAACTGGCCCGCGAAAATGTCCCAATCGCCATAGCGATATGCTCTGCGAAGCGCTTCATTCGGTTCACTATTGAGCCGGTACACATAGGCCGGATCATTCTCCATTAGAGCGGCGTTATCGTCTACTAGGGCTTGAATGAAGTAATAGTCTTGAGGACGCTCAAGGCTATTGAAACGCCGTTCAATAAAGAGACGTTTGAGCCAGCCATGGCCCAAACCGCCCGGGTTTCCGGTAAGAATGCATCTTGCGGGAATATCCGATCGGGAAGAACGATTTGATCCGAGTAATCGTCGAAACATTGCTTCGAGCCATTGTCCGGCTTCGTCGATTCCAAGGTCATGAAATTCCCTTCCTTGGTATAAATCTACGTCAGATTCGTTCTTGCAGTGGCAGAATTCAAGTGTAGAGCCATTGGGGAGGGTGAGAAGTTTCTTGGCCTGATTGTAGTAGCGTTTGAGCTGGGGGAATGCCACGAAGAGCGGCCGAATGTGATTACCCTCGAGTTCGGGATAAGTGCGGCGGAAGATGGCGCCATGGCTTCCGGGATAAGCGAAGCACCGAAGTAGCATGATGAGCTGAAGGCCCTTGGATTTGCCACCCCCCTTAGCTCCGCCGTAGAAAACGATTGGGAATTGCTCAACCGCGCGCTTCAGTAGCTTTTGCTTCGGCTGAAGGCGGATTTTGAGCTCAATCACTTTTTCAGTGCTGTAAGAAGTAAATCTAATAGCATGGCAATTTGCTGGTTATACCATTCGCCTTTTACTTGTTGGTCTACCGTTCCAATCTCTTCCCAATGTTTAGTATAAAAAGGATCAAGTTTGGAACGATAAAGACGATAGATTGTGGTTCCAGACGCAATCCCATCTTCTGCGGTAAGGCGATTTCGATCGTTTTCAAAAAATATTTTTCTCATTTTTCAGAATAATCCTCGACGATGATTTTGAAGCCCTCTTGGCCGGTGGTGAGTTCTACTTTGTTTTTCTGCGAGTAGAGGTATTTGGAAGCTTCTTTCGCCGCTTGGTTGCGTTCATTGAGAGGCACATTTTCTACTTCGTTCATGGCCCCAGAAGCCGTAAAGACTTTCGTGGTTTTGGTTTTGAACCCCAATCCCTTCCAATCGCCGGCCGCAATCATCATGAGGACTTCAAAAGGGTTGATAGCAAAGCGAGCGGCAATCGCTTCCACCTCAAGATTTCTTTTATTCTTGCAGCCTTTCGGCCTTCCTGGTCCGCCTTTTCTGTTCATATATGGAATTTATTTTATCACAAAGCGTTAGAACTTACGGGGACTGGTTCTTCCGGGTTCCGGTTTATCAGTCGTTATCCCGCGACTAATAATCGAGGCCCGTTGCTGTAGGGCCGCGGCGGCAGCGGGAGTTACCGGTGCGGGCACCTGCACTTGTGGCACCAAATCCGGATGCTTTGCCATGAGCCGTTGCATCGAGGGCGATTGCTGCGCCACAACGGGGCTTGCAGGCTCGGGTAACGGAGGAAGCGGAGGCGCGGGTATTGGGATTGTTCCCCAGTTTGTTCCACGTGGAATCTGGGGCATTGGTGGCGCTTGCAAGAGGTTTGCTTCCACTTCACGAATTCTATCGGAAACCATCAATTTCAGGTTTCGCGGGAGATCATCGCAAAGAAACAGATCCATCAAGAATGAGAGTTCAGTTCTATTTTTGGGAGCAATCGAAGCACAAGGCGCATTCTCTTGCGATTTCCCATCCCTTGGTAACCTTAGTCTCATAGCTCTTGGTTTCTCGGTTCTTGATAAGGTTTTGGTATTCTTTTTCTCTTCGCTCAAAGATGAATCGATGCTGTTTTTCTCTTGGTCTTGTGGTTTTTCCGCAGCATCCGCACTTAAACATTCGTCCTCACTTCTCATTCTTGACTTGCTCATATTCTTTTTCAGAAGCAAGCCCCCAGCTTTTCATCAAATCCTTGAAGCCTTGCCTCACATAATTGAATGCTCGAATGGCCCTGGCACGCACCTTTTGGGAAAGCGAGGGCTTTGTGTCCTCGAGGTGTGGCGCCTGTAATGTGCGCATTTGCGAAATGTACTTTCCCTTGTTGCGCTGAAGTTCGGTATAGAATTCGAGCTCACCCGGCTTGAAGATGCGGGTACCAACGTCAATGTTACCATCTTTGTCGCGAACCTGAGCCGATTTCGGAATTTCTGACGCCCAATAGGCCTTGAGCTCATCATCCGTCATCTTCATTCGCCGTTGGGTTTCCGGCGTTTGGATAGAGAAGATGTAGGCCTCCCGTTCCGCAGGCGAAAGGGCATTCACCTCAGCGACAGTCAGCCTTTTTGGTCTTTGGGGCCGTTCGTTCATTTCGGAAGATTCAAAGAAACGCCAGTATCACCATGGCCAGGACCCTGGAAAACACGATGCTGGGGCCCGCCAACCTGCGCCTCTACCTTAACCTTGGCTGGCGGCCTCCCGGGACCACGTTTCTCATTGGCTTGGGGAGCGGCGGCGGGAGGTGAGGGTAATGTCACCTCATGGGTTTTATCGGCCTGCGCCTTTTGTGCAGGCGTCCCCGCTTTCAAATCGGGCCACCAAAAGGCGATATTCTCGCGGGGAATCTTAGCGGTATAGAACCCGGGAAGCTTCACGGTGAGCTCCCTGACTTCCGTATCATAGGTCAATGAGAGGCCTGTCATTTCCCTTACCTTGAGTTTGGTACCGCAGTTCTTTCCGCCCTTGTCACTGCCTAAGAAAAGGCCGGTGTGCAGCTCGGCGTAAATCCAATTTTCTTTCATGAGTTTCCTTTCATGCAAACGGATCAAAAATAGCATCCGGAATCTTCGACCACAATTGCAGTCCGATTCGGGTTAAGTGAGTGAAACAGTAAATGTCTTTCGGCTCGCCAATCAGCTTTCTCGCAATCCCCTGATGCCTTTGGTATTTATGAACGTGGACATAGTGCAGGCAATTGGGCCGTGGCGCGCCATTCAATCGTTCAACAACCGCAAACCCAAGCACCACGTCAGGCGCATCCGAGAGAACGGCAAATCGCACTATGGTATTTATCCGGTTCAATATCTGCGATATGTATTGGTCGTAGGCCCTGAAAAAAGATTCCTGATTGGCAAGCTTGATGTAGTCATTGCCCACGCGGTAGCTGCGCTTCCACTTCGAGTAAACCAGGTTGCGCAACTCCCCCTCAACCCCATCCCCATACCAGTTCTTAACTACGTAACTAGCCTGTTTTTCTGATGCCCCAGCGTCGTTCATATTTGTGGATGATAAGGCGGATGGTTTCTCGGTGACAGCGCTCATTGTGGATTGCGAGTGTTTCACAGATACTCTTGATGGTAGCGCCCAATGCGCGTTGCTCCATTACGTAGACTTCGATCCAATCCCGCCAGTGAACCTCCCTATGGAAGCCATCGGCAATGAGCTCGAAGTAAGCAATCTTGTTTTCCCGAAGCAAGGGGCAAGCGCCACGATAGCTATTCGCGGCCCACTGCTTGAGAACAAACCTTCCATTTACCCTTTCTTCCGCATCTTCAAAGCCGGATTGCTCGAGCCGTTCATACCATTCTTTTTCAAGTGCTTTGAACTGGCTGGTCTGCCAATACTTTGGTTTCATCAGGCGATGGCTTGAAATCCACTACCTTTAGTTTATTCGCTTGCTCTTCTTTTTCATACTCTGCTTTGGCCGCATCCCGGATTTCTTTCCGCATGGCATCTGCCACTTGGTTCACGGCACTCTTGCGAAGGGCATGAATGAAAAAGGCGTCCTCTTTGTAGGATTCTGTAGGGCCCAGGTGCAAAAGCATGTCTGCCAACGCGAATTTTTGGCTCCGCGGCGTTGCGGTCAGCATAGCCCCTGCAATGATGCGGTCAGACCATTCCTCGAACTCTTGGCGGCCGGTAGGAAGTGGGCGGCGTTCGTGGAGCTGACGCTGAATCTCTTCAACCGGCGTATCAGCCGTATTGTGTGTGGGGATAGGAAGCGGATCCCTAGACTTCTTTGGCTCTTCCCCCCAAAACCGAATCTTCCAACCCATCCAACCCCCTATCTGAAGCCGCGCACCTTTTCCAAGATTTCGGCGGCTTGGTTTACTGAATACTGCTTATTGGGAAAGTGTTCTCGGATACAGAAATCGCAAATCCAATAGGGCCCAATCTGTGCCACGTATTGTTGCATGATTTTTTTCTGGCAACCGTGGCAGAGGCCATCCCATCCGGCCTTACGCTCGGTATCGTCCTTTTTGCAATAGAAACATTCATCCGGGTTGCAAAGCCCCAGATCGTGCTTTCGCTTGTACCAACTCACTTGGCAACTTGAAGCTTTTTCTTTTCCTCTGCCTCTTCGAGGGCTTTCTTTCTGCGCAGTTCCGCCATTTCTCGGTTGAGATACATCATGCGCATGAGGTTTTCGGACATTTCGAGAATCGGCAAGACGAAGCGGTATAGCGAAACCCCAACATCATGCGCTTTCTGGCCGTGTTCATTGAGAATCTCTTGTTCTGTCATAAGGCTTGAGGATAAGGGGCAATATTGTGCTCTTCAAGTAATTTATCGACGTGATAAAATTGAGCTGGCCACTCGCATGGTGCGATGCACGGCGCGCCTTTGGCGTGCTGTCGCCCCCGGAGCGGAAGGCTTCGGTGTCACTCACGATTCAAATTGTTTGGGCGTGGAGTGTTTTGAGACACGACTATCAACGGGGCTCAGGGGTTTTGAAAGAATTACCCTGGGCCCCTTTGTCTATACGGCCGAAGATATGGCCGATGAGATAGCCAATGCAAAGCCCAATCGAGTTTTCCCGAAAGCTTTGCGTGCTGGCAAACCAACCTTGAAGGGAAATGGTCCCGTTCGGGCCTCCGAAAGCCAAAGCAAAGGCGTCAAAGACCAGAATGATGATGATTGAAAAGAAGATGAAGCGCCGAGTAATCAGCGGCCAATCAAGAGACTTTAGCCAGGCGAGCATGAATGGTCTTTAGTTGTTCCTCGATATGCCTTTGAGCATACTGGTTGGGCCGCCTCTTCCCATTCTCCCACTGATTCCAAGTATTGCCAGGAACCCCAATGAGACTTGCGGCCTCTATCTGATTCTTCCCAATGGCCTTTCTAAATAGCTTCAGTTTATGTGCGAACTGCATTCTACCTTTGTTATCGCATTGAGAAAAACCCGTCAATCGGCCTATTCCCCGTTCCCCGCATCCCCGCCGCGGCGTTCGGAAAGCATCTGGTAGATAGCGAGCACCTTGTCATGCATATCCTTCAGATCTTCCCGTTCTTTCTTTTCGAGTTCGGTCACTCGTTCCTCTAACTTCTCCCCATCACTGTGTGCGTAAACGTGGGTTTCAAAATACGTGACAAGGCCCCCCGCCATCGTGAAACCCGCCAGGGCAGTGGATAAGAGCCACTGCCAGGTTTTCATGCTAGAATTCTTGCCCATCGCCCGCTACACTGAAAGTGCAACCCACTTAATTATAGCAAAGGGGAAAAAATGTCGGTCACCCAAATTCAGGTTCCGGTAGATGAGAACCAATACAAAGTTTTGCAGGGATTTGTGAAGTTCACGGCGGATACGATGGCTGCGCTAAAGAGCGGGAATCCCTTACAAGAGGCCATCGAGATTGGAAGCGCTGCGCTTACTGACTTGCCGGGGATTATTCCCTTACTCCCCGCGGCAGAAGCGGAGGTGGGCTTTAATGCGGCGGAAGTCAATACGGTCGCCAATTTCTTGGGTTCTTTGTTGACGGCAATTCGGGGTTCTTAATACTTTCAGAAGTGATCAGTCGTTCTTCGTTGCTTATGGATGGGTTACAGGCAATGGGGCTTGTAACCCACCTCCATTCATAGGGGGATTCATGAATATCCTGGCTATTCTCAGTCTCTTGGTTCAAATCGCGCAGCTGATTTTGGGGCACTTGACTACGGCGGCCACCACCGCGAGCTCGAACGGAACCACGGCGGAAACGGCACTAGTCAATACGGCGCAGGCCCTCCACGCGCATCTTGCGGCGTTTGTTCCGCCAAAAAAAAGCTAACACTTCTCGACAAACAACAACTTTTCGCCCGTCTCATAGCGCAGCTCATCGATAAGGTTACTGCGCTCGGTTACGCCATCACCGTCGGTGAATTCTGGCGACCACAGGAAATGGCGGAAGAGTACGCGAAAGAGGGTAAGGGGATAAAGAACAGCCTTCACTGCCTTCGGCTGGCCGCGGACTTGAACCTTTTTAAGGATGGGATCTTTCGTACTTTGCCCGAGGACTACAAACCCATAGCCGAAATCTGGAAGGGTTTCTCCACTGAGGACTATCTTTGTACCGCCGGTATCGATTTCGATCCCCCTGATTGCGACCATTTTAGCATAGAGCATAATGGCGTGAGGTGATGCTGGCTGCCAAACGATAGGCCGAGCGTGGAAAACACCGCAGTCAGTTACCCGACTGAAGCCAGCAAAATCATTTACCCTTCCATTGTTTGAATGTACTTCACGATAGCTTCACTGAAACCGTCAATGTGAACCCAGGGGCCATAGCCCACGCCGTTTTTCGCGGAGGCCACGTTGATCATATAGCCCTTACCCCTTGGTCCCGGCACTGAATCATGCGATTGCTCATCGGTAATGACGATGATGCGATCATAACCGCTCAAGGCCTTCAAAGCTTTTCCAAGATAGGTGCCCCCATGCGGTTGGCTATTCACAATCGCATCACGAAGCGCAAAGCCCCTTCGCGGGGGGACTACGGCTATGGTTTCTGAGAACGTCAAAACCTTGAGATCCGCGTCAGCGCAAATCTCTCGCAAGACCATAGCCAGCCCGCAGGCTGCATCGAGGCGCATCATATCGGATTTCGACGATAGCTTATCGTCCATTGAACCCGACACGTCGATAAGACACACTGTCTTTCCCGAAAGCTTCGGCATGCCTTGGATACAACGAAAAAGCGCCTTTTCTAGTAGCGGCTCAAACTGCGGAGCGTAGCGGGCGGCGGCGATGAATCGGAAGGGGAGAATCCTATCCGTTTTCATGGTCAAGATAGCTTGACCGATGAGGGCATCGGAGACGCCCACTTGTTGCATATTGCGCAGGTTCCGCAAGAGGGCTAGGCCCCCAAGTTTGTTCTCTCTGATAAGCCTTTCCCACGTTACCTTTTTATCCTTGCCGGCGGATAGCTGCACCTCCCAGGTGTCTGGGGTTTTCAGTTCATCGGCAATGAGGCGCTTCCAAAGGGCGTCTTGCGCCTCATCCTTCGGTTTCGGCCGCACCATAAAGAGAACGTCACGAAGCTTGATGGCCGAATCGCGGTTGTACTTGGCTAGCCGATATTCATCGAACTTGGTGAAGGCTCGAGCCAGTCCCTTTTTGACTTGGTTCGCGATGGGCTTTCGGCCTTCCTTCCAGTAAAGGGCCAGCATTTCGGTGAGCTCATCCGCACGTTCCACAATCTGGGGGAGAAGCTGCCCGACAAAGCGCTTATGGTCCGGATGCCTCGCCATTTCGCGGGCCAGAAATAGGGGGATATGCCGCAGCTTCATTTCCTGCCTGGCTTCGATTGCCATCAGGTACACCTTTTCGGCGGCAACCTGGGGAATCAGGCGGGCGATGCGGGCGGTAATCTCTTCTCCGTCCTCATAGAACTCTTTTTCCCAAAGCAGGCAGCTCATTACCGAACGCCGGAGCTCTTGCTCCGCATTGATGCTTCGAGCCGGGGCCCCTTCGTGCGTCTTATTCGTCGATACAGCCTTTTGATTGCTCTTCATTGCCTTCCTTTCAAAAATTGGCGGGAACAAGCGAAAATAGCATTGCCGATTTGAACGGCTCATCGGGCTAGGCCCGAGTTCTAACCAAAGAAGTATCTATTTTCTATCACCACGCCAAGAGATTGCGGGGAACAAACGGAATGGGTTTTACTTTTCACAGAAGTAACCCATGCCTTCACCACCGCAAAACTGATTCCGAGGAACAAGCGAAAAGAGTACGTAGGCGTCTACCATTGACTTACGAAACCCGAAGGCTTCGGCCGGATTCGAACCGACACTCCCTCTAATGCCATAGAGAAGTAACTCTTCTCTTCACCATCGGAAAAACATCGGAAGGAATTAGCGACAAGAGGCTTTTCTTTCTTTGCCTTACCACTTGGCTATAGGCCTTTCGGCCTAGTGAGATTCGAACTCACGATACAAGAATCCAATAGAAGTATCTCTTATCTTCACCATTCCGATAAAAGCTAAACTCTATTTGCCCCCTTTTGCTTTTCTTGTTCAATCAGGCGATCTACCGCTTGGGCGGCTTGCTCACCTGCCAAATCTTGTGGCTCCGAGACCTCTATTCGAATATCTGGGGCCGGCTCATGAGCCATTGAAATCCTCTGCAAATCATCTATCGCAACCAGGCCGCAAATGGAAAGGGTGGCGCGGCGCTTGGCCTTCGTTTCCGCCTTCATAATCGCATTGGCGAGGTTGTCACCAACCAAGCCCTTGACGCTCACGGCGCCCATGGCTTCGTCACTACGGGCCCCGAGTGTCGCCCGCACGGTGCATAGGGCCAGGTCATTGACAAACTTCCGTTCAACCACCTCGAGTGAAATCCCATGCACATAGCGCAACTGGTCGGTACCCGCCCGCGTAGGATAGAGAACAATCTTGTTGTTCAATTTCATGTATTCGAAGGGCTTGGTCAATGGGTTGAGCCCGATGCTTCGGCAAACAGAGAAGTAGTACGATATGCGTTGCTCTTCGTTCAAGGTGGACAAGTCCCCCTGAATCAACACCCTATCGAGCACGCTGGCCTTTTGAATTTCATTTGCCATTCGGGTAAAGTTAGATAGTCTCGCTGAGAACGTCAAAGGAAAAGAATGGCCGATAAACGAAAAGCCTCTCTCACTACCGAACAACGAAGCGAGAATGCCAGAAAGGGTAGCTATACCCGCTTTCTGAAAAGGCTTGAGGCCTATCGCCAACGAGAGAGGGAGAAGCGGGAACGGCGGAGGGGGCAAGCGGAATGACCGACGACGATAAGAAGTTTGTGGAGGAAATGGTTGGCATGAAGTGGTCTAAGCCATCCATTGCGGATTGTGTGGCGCGTCTTTGCCGCATCATCCGCGAGCTGGAAGCGGAAGTTATCCAAGCGACTAATCAGCGCAACAAGTTTCATGACGATTGGTATTCCGCAGCCAAGCGGGCCGATAGATTGCAAGCCGAAATCGAGAGGTTGAAGAAAAATGGTTGAGGACTGGTTGAGGATTCCGCGATTTCCAGGGCAATGCCGTGGTACCTCTCCAAGCGCGGGAAGCGTTCAAAAGATTGATGGGGTTGAAATGACAAGGCCGGAAGAAATGTTTGTTTACTCAACCTGCTTATGGTTGCTGGTCAAGGATGATTGGGAGTGCAAACTCTTTTCGAAGTTTATGAAGCTTTTCCCACTCTTTTGGATTTGCGTCTGCATTTGGGATTGTTCGCGCAATTTAAACTCAAAATAAGAAACCCGAGGAAGCTTGACGCCGCCCCGGGTTCCCGTAAACTATTTTCTGCCGGAATAGTTGAATCGATCCTACCTTTTTTCAGATCGAAATCAACTCAAATAATGGCGCAGGGCTTAACCCGATAACTGCATAACCCAGGGTTAGTGAGTGCCCATGGGGAAACTCGTGGGGTAAGGGTTGGGGGATAATCAGGCTTCCTAATGGATAGAGGGGGTATGCCCCTCGGTCATTAGTCTTACGGGGGCAATGGCAGCTAGGAAGGAACCCAACGCCTGATGACATAGCGAAGGAAACGGAGTGGCTGCAAAGCCGAGGGATCCACCTCAGAGACGGATAAGCATCCTTGCTCCGGCTTCGCGTTAGAGAGAGATTACAGAAACCCAGGGGGGTGGATAGGCCCCCCGTCTATCAAGAGGGAAGGGGGTGTTTAATGTGGAACCCAGACTATGAAGAATCAGTTGAGCGGCGTGTAAAAGAGGGGAAGCCTAGCCCTACCTTTGAAGAACTCGAGAGAGAGGCTATGCAGCTCGAAGAACAAGAAACTTTGAAGGGCTGGGGGACAGATCGCAAGTACGTGATGAGTAAAAAGACACGGCGCCAACTCGATGAGCTCTATCGGAAGCTTGAGCAAATGGGAGCCAAGAGCCCAAAGCTTACTTTCTTTTCCTGTTCCATTGACGAACCCGCATAATGCGCTTATTCAATACTCTCACTGAGAGGTTGAATACATGGCCAATAGAAAGATAGTCGAAGTCCCGGTTTCCGATATTGTGGCGGCGGAGAACTCCCGGCAGATTTACGAGCCCCGCGAAATGGAAGAACTGATGGTGTCAATGAAGCAGACGGGGTTGCTTCAGCCCATTGGCGTGATGCCTCTTCCCAAGGCTGGGAAATATAAGCTTATCTTCGGGTTCCGCCGCTTTTCCGCTGCTACGAAACTGGGCTGGAAAGTCATTGATTGCGTTCTGGTCACCGCAAAGAACGACGAAGATGCCCTAATTAAAAACTCCATTGAGAATGTGCAGCGGGCAAATGTCTCATTCCCGGAGCAAGGACGGATCTTCGCGGGGCTAATAAAGAGAGGGCTTACCGCCGGTGAGATTGCGGCTCGCGTTGGATGCAACAAAAAATTTGTGCAAGGAACCCTTGAGGCCTTTTACAAGATTCCAAAAAATGTGCAGAAAAAAATCATCGGGGGAACCCGCGGGACCAGTAAGAAGCCAGGCACCATTACACCAACCACGGCCTTCAATGCACTGAAAATCAAACAAAAATATCACCTCACGCAAGAGCAAACAGACAAACTTTTCGAGTATGCAGCAACCGATAAGGCGGGGGCCTCTCAAATGCGGGTAGTGGGAGCTCTGCTTGCGAAAGATAGGCCAATCAAGGAAGCCATCACCCAAGCGAAGAGCACTCGGATCATTACCCTTCAGGTGGCATGCTATACGGATGTAATTGAAAATCTTGAAAAGAAATACAAAATGTCAGCCCACGATATCGCCTATACCTGGCTTGAACAGAATAAGGAACTTCAGGTCATTCCTATTCGAAATAGCCATGATAATAAGACGGTGGTGATAACCAGAAAGGCAAATGCCAATGCAAGCGTTCCACAATGATCCGGCTATCAAGGAAAAATATCTGGCGAGGGTGCGGGCCCATGCTGCGGCCGATGAAATCATCCATGGCAAATATTGGGAAGATGGGAAGGGTTGCGCCGTTGGCTGCACTGTTCATTCCGGAAATCACGCAGCCTATGAAACGGAATTGGGGATTCCGCAATGGCTTGCGCGAGTTGAGGATAGGCTTTTTGAAGGAATGACAAACGGTACCTCGATGACGTGGCCCATTCGATTTCTTGAGGCCATTCCGGTGGGGGCAGACTTGCAACCCCTTCTCATCCCATTTTTGATAATTATTGTCGAAAAGGCTAAAACTCGGTTTGACCACAAAAAATACCCAAAACAACTCGCGGCCATTGATAACGTATTGAGTAAATTGAAGGCGGGGGCATCGGAAAAAGATTTACGAGACGCCGACGCCGACGCCGCCGCCGCCGACGCCGACGCCGCCGCCTACGCCTACGCCGCCGCCGACGCCGACGCCGACGCCGCCGCCGCCGCCTACGCCTACGCCGCCGCCTACGCCGCCGCCGCCGCCTACGCCGCCGCCGCCGACGCCGACGCCGCCGCCTACGCCTACGCCGCCGCCGACGCCGACGCCGACGCCGCCGCCTACGCC
>Ga0335082_10002336_pt1 | contig 20401 bp, 19 predicted proteins | sample Lox_Sample_41_FD_206718 | JGI IMG/M metagenome (GOLD analysis project Ga0335082, IMG submission 206718) | Soil microbial communities from Loxahatchee National Wildlife Refuge, Florida, United States - Lox_Sample_4.1 | ecosystem: Environmental > Terrestrial > Soil > Wetlands | place: USA...
CAGCATTACGGAAGGGTATGGCTACGACCTGATCTATCAGTTAACACAGGTAACCCAAGGGGCGAGTACCACGGAGAGCTACTCCTACGATGCGGTGGGGAATAGGCTAAGCTCGATTGGTGTGCCCTCCTATTCGTACAATTCGTCGAACCAGCTGACCTCGAACTCGAACGGCAGCTTTACCTACGACGCGAACGGAAACACTCTCTCCGACGCCCAAGGCAGAAGCTTCACGTGGGACTTCGATAATCGGCTCACTCAGGTTGTGAATCCGGGTGTGGGCACCACGACCTTCCGCTACGATCCCTTCGGTCGCCGCATACAGAAGTCGGGGCCGCTCGGGACCACCAATTACCTCTATGACGGCCAGAACCTTCTCGCAGAGGCCAGTAGCGCCGGGAATGTTGCGGCTGTATATGCGCAAACGACTCACTTGGATGAACCGCTTTCGAGAGCCGCGTCAGGAACGATTGCCTATTACGAACACGACGGGCTGGGTTCTTCCACCTCTCTCAGCACGGCCGCAGGAGCTCTAGCCAACACCTATACGTATGACGCATTCGGTAAATTGAATGCATCAAACACCCCGACCGCAAACCCATTGCAATACACAGGTCGAGAATCCGACGCGGAGACGGGCATCTATTACTATCGCGCGCGATATTATGATCCTGCGACAGGACGATTTATTTCCGAGGATCCCACAGGATTTGGCGGCGGTCTCAATTTCTTTCAATATGCCCGCAACAATGCCACACTGTTTAACGACCCGCTAGGATTGTGGATAAATAGCGGCATCCAGGCGCCTCCCGACATAAACACCATTGTCTGTAATGGGAAAGGTGGCATTCGAGTGCAACTAGCCGACTATTACAATTTGTTGCCCGACTTTCGGCGCTGCTTAGCAGATTGCACGCGTATGCACGAAAATCTGCACATAAAACAAGCATTATCCTTTAACGCTCAGATTTGCCGTGGTTCGGCTGATGGCATTCAGGTCACTTTTTCGAACGGTATCGAGCAGGATGTTACCGAAATTGCGGCATACACGCTGTCGATCAAGTGCCTGGAGGAAAAGAAGAAGAAGGAAAAATGCTCACACTGCCGAGACTTGCAACAGGGAGACATCGATACAGCGTTACAAAAGATTAAAGACTTCAAATGGTTCTTGAAACTTGGGATCTAATAGTGTTGCCGGAGAAATCCTGATGATTTTTCTAGCGAAGTGTAGGTGCAGAATCTTTGTGTCAAGTCTCGCGCTCCTTACCGGACTGGCTTGGCTTGAAAGCGCGTATGCAGCCGACAGAACGCCTCCGGGAGTCTCGGTCCAACTTCAAGAGGGCTCCCCGCTGTCACTAAAGGTCACGCTAATATCAGCGGCTGACAAACCAGTCCGAGTGTCCAGGGACCGCTTACCTTGGGGAACCCACGAGAGCATGGTCGTTGTGGCTGCCCTAGGCGGTGGCCGTTGCCTGCGCAGGTTTTTGCCAATAGAAGATGCACCATTTAACAAAATCGTCGTCGGCCCGGCTACTCCCTTGAGTGGAAGCATAGACTTAGAACGCCTCTTTCCTAATCTCCGAGATGCCTTGAAGGAGTCAGATGTTCAGCTGTTTTGGGCATATCAAGCACCAGAGGCATTGAAGATTCCTACTTGGTCGGGCGGATGGATCTTGATTAACAAGCAAAACTGAGATTGGGGAAATGGGTGGCCTACAACTCGTCGAGCTCGCTGCTTTCTTCGCCGCTCGGCAGCTATAGCTACGACGCAAACGGCAATACCCTCTCCGATGCATCCGGCAAACAGTTCACCTGGGACTTCGAAAACCGCCTCACTCAGGTTGTGAATCCCGGTGTCGGCACCACGACCTTCAGGTACGATCCGTTCGGCAGACGCATCCAGAAATCAGGCCCGACGGGTGGCCCGTGTCTCCCTGCGGATTCCTGCTGAAGCCGATCACCGTTCCTGCGTAATTCCGATCACGATTCCTGCCTGATTCCGATCAGGATTCCTGGCGAAAGCGATCACCATTCCTGCGTGAAGCCGATCACTGATCGGCGAGGGCAGGAACCGTGATCGGGATGGTCAGGAATCGGCTGTGGAAAAGAGTTTGGCGGCGCTGGACACCAAACCAACGGGTAAGTTGCCTCGCAGGAGGTGACGGTGCCCGGAAAGCGAGTGTCCATGCGCAAGATGCGAGAAGTCCTTCGGTTGTACTTCGAGTTGAAGCTGGGGCAACGACAGATTGCCCGCAGCGCCAACGTCAGTCAGAGCACGGTGCATGATTACCTGGAGCGGTTTCAGGCAGCGGGATTGAGCTGGCCGCTGTCGGCGGAGATGTCCGAGAACGAACTGGAAGCGAGGTTGTTTCCCGCTGATCCTGCCGCCCACCAACCTGACGAGGCCAAAGCCCTGCCCGACTTCGCTCACATCCAGGAGGAGTTGCAGCGGCACAAGCACGTTACCCGGCAACTGTTGTGGGAGGAGTATCGAGCCACTCATCCCGACGGCTACGGGTACAGCCGTTTTTGCCATCACTATCAGCGCTGGAAACGCGAGTGCGATCTGGTGCTGCGCCAGGAGTATCGTCCCGGCGAGAAGCTGTTCGTCGATTGGGCCGGTGCCACGATTCCCCTCTATGATCCCGAGACAGGAGAAGTTCATCCCGCTCCACTGTTCGTGGCCGTGCTCGGGGCCAGTAACTACACCTACGCGGAAGCCAACCAAGGTCAGCAAATGGCGAGCTGGATCGGAGCGCATGTGCGCACCTTCGAGTTTCTCGGCGGCTGCCCGCAGTTGGTCGTTCCTGATAACACGAAGACTGGAGTCAGCAAAGCCTGCCGCTACGAGCCCGACCTTAACCCGACGTATCAAGAAATGGCGATGCACTACGGCGTCGGCGTACTGCCCACACGGCCCAGAAAACCACGCGATAAGGCCAAAGTCGAGGTCGGCGTCCAGATCGCCGAACGCTGGATCATCGCCGCGCTGCGCCATCGCAAGTTCTTCTCCCTCGGCGAACTGAATCGGGCAATCCGCGAACTGCTGGAAAAACTCAATCAGCGTCCTTTCAAGAAACGCGAAGGCTCGCGCCTGAGTCTGTTTCGCGAACTCGATGAACCGGCGCTGCGGCCGCTGCCCGCTGAGCGCTTTGATCTCTCCGAGTGGTCGCAGGCTACGGTCAACATCGACTATCACATCCAGTTCGACGGCAACTTCTACAGTGTGCCGTATCAGCTGGCACGGCAGATCGTAGACGTGCGGGCCACGCCCACCACCGTCGAGATTTTCCATCAAGGCCAGCGCGTGGCTTCGCACGTGCGAGCGCACAAGCCCTACACCGCCGTGACCAAGCACGAGCATCGGCCCGCTTCCCACCGAGCGCACCTCGACTGGCCGCCTTCGCGCATGATTCAGTGGGCCTCGACCGTCGGCCCACATACCGCTGAGATGGTCGAGAAGATCCTCGCAGCCTACCCTCATCCCGAGATGGGCTACCGTTCCTGCCTGGGCATCATCCGCCTCGGTCAACGTTATCCCGTGACGCGCGTGGAAGCCGCCGCCGAACGCGCTCTGGTCACCGGCGCGGTAAGTTACAAAAGCCTGGACTCGATCCTACGCCGCCGTCTCGACCAACAACCGCTGAACCCGCCGACCGCGGCGCGTCCGCTTCCTGCGCACACGAACATCCGTGGCGCGGCCTACTTCTCGAATGAGGGAGGCGCGTAATGCTCCATCAACCGACGATCGAGAAACTCCTGGCCATGCGCATGGAACCCATGGTTGAAACCTGGCGTAGCTTCGAGCAAGACGAAAACGCCGCCCAACTTACATTCGAAGAAAAACTCTCGCTCATGGTCGACCGGCTGTGGACCTGGCGTCAGAACCTGGCGCTGGAACGGCGGCTGCGTTACGCCAAACTGCGGGGCAATGCATGTGTCGAGGACATCGACTATCGCGCTGCTCGCGGACTCGACCGCACTCTGATGCGCTCCCTCGCCAACGATTCCGGCTGGGTCACGCGCCACGAGAACATTTTCATCATTGGTCCAACCGGCGTTGGAAAAAGCTTTTTGGGCTGTGCCTTGGCCCAAAAAGCCTGCCGCGATGGACATCTCGTGCCCTACACCCGCGCCGCCGCTTTGTTCCGCGAACTCGCCATCGCACGTGCCGACGGAAGTTTACGCAATCTGCTGGCGCGACTCAGCCGGGTCGATGTCCTGGTCGTCGATGACTGGGCCATGGCGCCCTTGCAGGACACCGAACGGCGCGACTTCTGGGAAATCTGTGAAGAGCGGTATCAAACCCGCTCGACGATTCTGACCTCGCAGGTCCCCGTCGCCCAATGGCACGAACAGATCGGCGACCCCACCATCGCCGATGGCATCCTCGACCGCCTCGTGCACAACGCCCATCGCATCGAACTGCATGGCGAATCCATGCGCAAAAAACGCAATCCTCCGCGCGACGATGACAACGAGAAGAAAGACAAGGATGACAAGAAACCATGAGTCGTGCTTCTACATAGCTATGCAGGGGATAAAGGGGCTGCCGCCCCTTTCCCCTGCACCCCAAATCCCCGCAGCCCCCAGCCTCCGCTGCGCTTCGGAAAACTCCGCCCACAACGTTGAGCTTGACGATCCCGATCACTTCTCCGACAATCAACTCGCCAGCGTCGCTGCGCTCCGATCCCTGATCGGATTCTGCAGGAACACTGATCGCCTTCGGTCAGGAACTCTCATCGCCATCACAGGAATCCGCATCTCCCCGAGGTAACGATCGATTCGACGGGATTCTCGTTTGCGCTGAAGAAAACGTGATGAGATAACCGTGTCGGCTCCAGAACGCCGGGTACACTGGGTGCGCTCAAGCAACCCAAGGCTCGGAGCAAAGGAGCCGAGCGATGAAAATTATAGGTTGTGATTTCCATACGCGCTACCAGCAGATCGCGATGCTGGATGCAGAGACGGGCGAGTTGGTGGAGCGGCGGTTGGAGCATGCGAGTGGTGAGGCGCGTGCTTTCTATGCGGCGCTGGCGGGGCCGGTGCGGGTGGGGATCGAAGCCACGGGATCGACGCAGTGGTTCGAGGCCTTGCTGGCGGAACTGGGGCACGAACTGTGGGTGGGAGATGCGGCGCGAATCCGGGCGCTGGTGGTGCGCAAGCAGAAGACGGACGCGCGGGACGCGGCGCACGTTCTGGACTTGCTGTTGAGCAATCGCTTTCCCAAACTCTGGCGGCCGTCGCCGGTAGAGCGGGATCTGCGGCAGTTGGTTTGGCATCGGCAAAAGCTGGTGTGGATGCGGACGGCGGTGAAGAACCAACTGCACGCGCTGGCGATGGGCCAGGGCGTGTGCCGCAAGAAGAAGTTGTTTACGGCGGTAGGGCGGAAGGAACTGGAAGCTCTGTCGCTGGGGCCGTGGGCTGGGTATCGGCGACAGGAGTTGCTGCAACTGTTCGATCAGTTGGAGCAGGCGCTGGCGAAACTGGATGCGGCGGTCGAGCAGCAAGCCCAGAGTCAGCCGGCGGCGGTTCTTCTGATGACCCATCCCGGGGTGGGGCCCATCACATCCTTGGCTTACGCGCTGACCCTGGGCGACGTGGATCGTTTTGCGCGCAGCCGGCAGGTGGTGAGTTATCTGGGACTGAATCCGCAGGAGTGCAGTTCGGGCGGACGGCAGCGGCTGGGTGCGATCTCGAAACAAGGCAGTGCGATGATGCGTTCGTTGCTGGTGGAAGCCGGACACACGGCGGCGCGTTTGGATCCGCACTTAGGACGCATGTATCAACGTTTGAAGTTCCGTCGTGGAGCTGCGGTGGCGAAAGTCGCCGTGGCTCGTAAGTTGGCCGTGAGGATGTACTGGATGCTGCGCCGCACGGCGGATTACGCGCAGCTGGTTCGCATGCAAGGCAGCCCGGGGGGCACCCTGGTGGGCAAACTGACACCGTAAATGTGATTGGGCGCCTTGCCTCCCCGAGAAGTCGGGGAGTCTGCACTACGAATCATGGTCGGAAGTAAGTGACCGGATAGATGGTTGGTGGAACCAAGCATCCACCGCGGGATTCTGAAAGCGGGCCTTGGTCGCATGAGCAAAACAAAAGCAACACCAAGAGCAACAGCAAATCTTCCACGAAAGGAAAGTCAAAACCTTTCGGTCGGTGGAAGTGTCTCTTGACAACGCCGACACGGTTATAGAGGGGTGCCCCGTGGTCTCGCGGGTTTCGAGACCCGGGCACGATGCAGTCGGCGCCATGAGGTTTTTGCTACCCTTGGGGAAACGATCGGGTTGGGGTGGGTCTGGAATCAATGACGACGAAGCGAACGATCACTCGACGCCGCCAACTAATTTCCCCGTTCGGTCGCAACGCGACGAACTCGTTCTCATCTTGGCGGCTTACGCCGTAGAACGAACCTGAAGGTCCAAGATTTGCCGCATAGAAACCGGGGCCGGGGATCGTGTAGTCACGAACCTGCACTGAGCTCCCGGGCTCAACCACACTGAGTTTCCGGTCGTAGATGTACCCTATTGCGATTCTCTTCTGTTGTTGCAATTGAACCAAGCTGTCAGTGAGGCTCTGCGGCATTTGTCGGGAACAGCCGAAAGCAAACACAACAGCTAGTATCAGCAGACATCTTTTTCTGAGGTTCTTCATTGTGGCGTCATGTTCGAAAAGCCGGGGCCTGAGTTTTGCCCATTGCCCGACCATGTGAGTCCCAGATTGATCCCGCACGACAAAAATATCTCGTTTATAGCTGTGTTGCTGTTGGGCCCGAAGAGGCCGTAGGCAAAGTGCACTGGCGAGTTGTGCATTCCGTTCGTCTGCAAGATCAGGCAATTTACCGTGTCACAGGACGGGTGGCCCAGGTCTGGGTGCTGCACGCTCCCACGAATCGTTCTCAGGTTGGCAGTATAGAAACTGGGGGTGCCCCGCTTCTCGCGGGGTTCGAGAAGCGGGCTGCCCAGCAGTAAGCACCGTGGGATGTGGATCTCTCCACCCTCCTCCCATACCTTTGGAATGCTTGTGATCCAGCACGATGTCTGAATACGCCGTGAATTCGACTTGGCAGATAGCACATATTTTGTTCTGTTCGACGATCTTCCGATTGAGCAGTTTCCGCATTTCCGCCGGAGATCTGAGTTCTCGATACCCTCTCGGGTGATGCGGGTCCTCAATCCGTTGAACACCTATTCGTACGGTACGTCCTCTCCGGATTTGCTCACGGCCACAGCAGAAATGAGATCTATGGATTGGGCACAATTGATTGCGACGGAGCTTCATACGTCCTCTTCTGGAACTGGCGAAAGTTGTATGGGTGACAGGAAAACCGTTGCTCGAATAGCCCTAGAACCGAGGATTGGCTGGTACAATCCGGGCCGAGGAAAACATGCATAACCTGAAGAAGGCAGTCCAACAGTTGAAAAAGGAAAGGGATCAAGCGCGGAGAAAAGTGGAGCAGCTAGATACTGCTTTGAAGATTTTTGGGCAGCCTCGGTGGATTGAAGCGAGGTCAGGGAGTGGCAACTGGACGTCGAACCATGTCAGCCGCTGCTCGCAAACGAATCGCCGCCGCCCAACGTGCGCGCTGGGCGAAATGGAAGGCGGCTAGACGAGGCAAGTGAAATCGCGATTGTGCTGTTCCCGCCCCTAGCTCGCTTGACGTACCAGAAGTGCGGCGCTACTATCGGGCCGGAAACTGTATCCGTGCCGTCGTAGTAATGTCATGGAGCGAGTTGACCGCCTCCGACATGAGTTGTTTTCCAGCCACACCTCCAAGTCTGGTTGGAGGATCAGTGCGATCCTCTTCTGCTTGGCTTTTGTGATTTGCGTTGTGGCTGTCCTGGCAGCGAGTCTGCACAACTTTGATTTGTCATCTTTATTATTAGGGGCTGCCCTCGCTACCCTCTGCGTCGTCCTCTTCTTCTTGGCAAGGTTTCTGTCGGAAGCGCGCAGCTATGAAAGTCAGGCAACTACCGCACTGGGCACGACCAAGGCTTCTCTCACGGAGAGTGAGGAGCGCTTTCGGCAGATGGCCGACAACATCCAGGAGATCTTCTGGATGCTGGACGCAGAAACAAGGAAGACGCTCTACGTTAATCCAGCCTTCGAGACGATCACGGGGCGTTCATGCGCAACTCTGAGGCAAGACCCTCTCTCGTATGAAGAGATTATTCACCCTGACGACAGAGTCGAAGTATTGTTGCGGCTAGACCAGGCGACGCGCAGCGGAGACTTTGACGAAAAATTCAGGATCGTTGTCCCTGGCGGCGAAGTTCGCTGGGTCTGGTCTCGCGGGTTTCCGGTGCGCGATGACACCGGCAGAATCCGCCGGCTAGTCGGCACCGCACTGGACATCACAACTCAGAAGCACGCGGAAGACGAAGTCGTCAGGAACCTCGCATTGGCACAAGCCGCATCGTCTGAGGCGGATGCGATGCGCAAGGCAACCCTAGCACTCACTCAAGACCTACGTATGGATAGAGTGTTGGACACGTTGCTTGGGTCCCTCTTGGAACTTGTTCCCTACGAGTCCGCTCAGATCCTGCTGCTGGAATCAGACTCTCGTCTTTACGTCGCTCGGGAAGCAAGTCCGCAAAATGTTGGACGGCAGACGGTGGACCACCCTGTGACCATGAACGCGTCGGATTTTACGTTCATGCAGCGGGCGCTGACGAGTCACACCGGATTGATGATCCCCGATACTCGACAAGAAAGTGAGTGGCGGCCAATCGAGAGTTCGGCGGACATTCGCTCGTGGCTCTCCGTTCCACTGCTTGTATCCCATCAGGCTCTGGGCCTGCTCTCGCTGGGGCACTCGACCCCGAACAGGTTCACTGAGGAACATCTGCGCTTCGCCGAATCCCTCGCGATACCGGCCGCGGCGGCGATCCAGAACGCACGTCTCTATGAATGCGCCAAGATTTATGGCGCTGAACTGGAAAGGCGCACATCTGATCTCCAAGAAATGCAGACCGTACTGCAACGCTTCCACGGTGGGCGCCCGTCCTGAGAGTGTCCGCAAAACCCTATCGGCAATAGGTTTGCAAGAAGCTCAAAATCGCGACGAAAATTGCTGCATGATTCTTCGCCCCATGCTAAAGTGACGTTATGAAGCGCCTGCTTCAATTTCGATCGTCATTACGACTCAGTCTATCCCGACTGAGTTATTAACCCCTGCTCAATTTCTAAAATAGCTTTCCAGGCCCGTGGCGGAACTGGCATACGCAGCTGCCTCAAGAGCAGCCTTTCTGTGGGTTCAAATCCCACCGGGCCTACCAGAATTCTGTCGTTCTTTGACAATTCACGGAGAGTGGGCCGGACGGTAAGGCACTTGTCTGCTAGTCGTCTTTCCTAAATTCAGGTTCTCGCAAGAGGCTAGCGGGTTCGACTACCGCACTCTCCGCAATTGCGGAAGGTACTGCTGAATGGCCGGCAACTGGTCCTGAAAACCAGAGCGTCGTGATGAGCGATGGGCGTTCGATTCGTCTACCTTCCGCCAAGTTTGCACAGGTGCGTGAGCCCGGCCGAAACGGACCGGCTGTAACCCGGTCTCCCCGAGTGGGACGCGGAGGTTCAAATCCTCCCCTGTGCACCATGTGCCAGCGTGCGCGAATTGGAATAGCGGCCTGTCTTAGAAACAGGTGTTTGAGAGTTCGAATCTCTCCGCTGGCACCAAAATCTTCTGCGTGGACTTGCAGTTTCGTTTCCAACGGAGAGTGATTTTCCGAAGCCCTTTCGCGGGTCAGTCCTTCCCTCGAAACTCGGCCTTCAAATTTACATTCATAGCTAAGCACAGTCCAATGTGTTCCCATAGACGCTAAGCTGAATATTTGTCAGAGTTTGACTCCCCTCCTGGACAAGGGGATAATCCGTCCGGGTTCATTTCGCATCGTCCCAAGGGAACGTCCACTCCTAACTTCATTTTGGCTTCATTCTTTGCTCAGAAGGTGGGACGTATGAACACTGCAAAAAGCTTGGGGTCTCCCTACGGTATTGCGCTCCTTTGTGTGATGTTCTGTGGGCAGGTGAAAGCACAAGCGATCATCGTCGAACGTCTCGCAGCCCGCGATTCAGTGGGCAATCTGATCGCGTTTTCGTGGTCGCCGGTGCACGATTGGGAGACGGAAGACATTAGCCGTATAACCGGAAATTTGGTAGGAGTCGCACCCGTCGGCTGGCAGACACGTGATGGTGAGTTTGTTATCCAACATCTTGCTGCGATGAATCCAAACGGAGACCTTCTCGTTTTCTTCTGGTCGCCTCGGGAAGAATGGCGGGTGGTTAATGTGTCTCAAAAGACGGGGCAGAGGGTAGCGAGTGTAGCGACCGCCTGGCAGACGCAGGACGGTTCGGTCAATGTTGAGCATCTGGCAGCGATGAGTCCGGGTGGGGACTTGCTGGTGTTCTTCTGGTCGCCCCTGCACGACTGGCAGGTCGTGAATGTTTCTCAAAAAACGGGCCAGCGTGTTGCGAGTGCGGCGACGAGTTGGCAATCACCGGACGGTCAATTTAATGTCGAGCATCTGGCTGCGATGAGTCCGAGTGGGGACTTACTGGTGTTCTTTTGGTCGCCCCGTCGTGACTGGCAAGTGGTGAACGTATCGCAGAAAACAGGCCAGCGCGTGTCAGGTCCAGTGACCAGCTGGCAAGCGCCAGATGGTCCCTTCAATGTCGAGCATCTGGGCGGAAAGAGTCCAACTGGGGACCTGATCGTCTTCTTTTGGTCAGCGCGACAAGACTGGCAAGTAGTGAATGTAACGGAGAAGACTGGCCAGAAAGTGCGTAGTGCGGCAACGAGCTGGCAGACACGTGATGGGCCGGTCAATGTCGAGCACTTAGCTGCAGTAGGAACGAACGAGGATCTTCTTGTATTTTTTTGGACACCACAACGAGACTGGCAAGTCGTGAACGTATCGCAGAAAACAGGCCAACGAGTGACAGCCGCTCCGACCAGTTGGCAGACACCGGACGGAACCCTGAACGTGGAACACTTAGGAGCAATGAGCCCGAACGGTGACCTTCTCGTATTTTTTTGGTCGGCCCGTCAGGACTGGCAGGTTGTAAATGCCAGCAACATTGCTCGAAGTCAAAGAATCGCGGGAGAGCTGACGAGCTGGCAGACGCATGATCTGTCCCCTCGATACGGTGTGCTCACCCAGCATAACGACAATTTCCGAACAGGCGCACAACTCAATGAAACGGCACTGACTCCGGCGTCCGTACGTTTGCGTGGAATGCGTGTTAAATACCAGGCTCTTGTTGAGGGTAATATCAACGCGCAACCCCTCTACGTACGATCAATTCCCTTCTCAGATGGGAGCGCGAATGCGCTTTATGTCGTGACCGATAGCAACAATGTGTATGCACTTGACGCCGAGAGTGGTGTTCGCAAGTGGAGCCGGTCGCTTCAGGACAGCAACCCCGGAGTGCGCCCGCTGCCGCATGGCGGCCAGAATCCACCGGTTGCTCCCGTGATCGATCTACAAAGCTGGACTATCTACGTTGTGTTTAGTACTAAGAATCAAATGCTAGATTGGGCCCAATGTGCCAGCACTGCCACAATCGATCCTTCGCGCTGCGACGTGAACAATAATCCTTGTGCATGCGCAAACAGCATTTTTGAAAACCGCGACCTAGCTCAACTGGACGTGGCGTATTGGCTGGTTGCACTAGACATGCGCACAGGAAACGAACTGAGGAGGACTCTCGTGCAGAGCACGGTGACTCGCGGCGATGGTTCGAGCCTCCCATTCAATGCGGCTAAACAGATAAATCATCCGGCGCTGCTCCTCGATCACGGATCGATTTATATCGCATTCGGCTCTCGCGCTATAGAGGGATCTGCCGAGTACCACGGCTGGGTGATGCGCTACGATGCAGCTACTCTACGTCCGCAGGGAGTCTTCTGCAACAACCCAGATGTGCGTGGCGCGACGGCAGAGGGCGGCGGAATCTGGCAAGGTGGCGGAGGGCTGGCCGCGGACGCAGATGGCAACGTCTATTTCCTCGTAGGAAATGCTCCCGCGAATCCCGCCGCCCGGTCGTATGGCGACAGCTTCGTGAAGCTTACACCGAGGGGCGACACGCTTGTTCTTTCGGGTTCCGTTGCTCCGACCAATGCTGCACAACTCGACGACAGGGACCTCGACCTTGGTTCGGGCGGTCTCACAATTATCCCGGGCACTAAGTTCCTAGTCGGAGGCGGAAAGACAGGCACCATTTTCTTGGTCGATGGTAATACGATGTCGATCTCTCAGTCGTTTCAGGCATTCACGAATACATACCACCCCGATTGGAATTTTGGCTGCCCTCGTCCAGTACCGACTGGCTGTGCCGACTGGAAGGCAGGGCCGCACCTGCACGGGTCGCCGACCTTCTGGAATAATCGCCTCTATCATTGGTCCGAAAAAGACCACTTGAAACTGTTCAGATTCGGCACTGCGTACAATAGATTCGACGAAACACCATTAGTGGGCGATGTTCTCGCAACCGCAAACCTGATGCCAGGAGGCCTCACCTCTTTATCAGCAAATGGAAACACCCCTGGTAGCGGCATTGTCTGGGCGACGCTTCCTTCGAACGGGCCTTCTCATATCTATGCGTTCGATGGCGAGACTCTTGACCCTCTTTGGGACGGTGTCTTTCCCAGTTCATTTCCAACGTCGAGCCACCACGCGCCGCCTACCGTCGCAGACGGGAAATTGATTGTTGCAACCCAGTCCGGCGGAATTGTGGCTTACGAGCTCGGCTCGCCACAGGCGGTCTTAGCAGAAAAGACCTTTCCTCGTTGGCACCCACTCCAACCAACCGAGCCTCCACCGCATCCTGCTTACATGGTTGAGCGATCCATCGGCTCTCTACCATCTCTTCTACGCAACCAACTGGCACCACCCCTGGATCAAACTGTGCTTTTCCGCCTACATTCCCAGTTTGATGGTAAGAAGGAGAACTTCGATGGCGGTTTCCGTAGTGGAGCCGACTGGGTGGCTAGCGACGGCAGCCGCTTGATCGCCGAGGAGGTGAAAGAGGCGCCGGCACCTGAAGAACACTCACCTGCATGGCAGTTGTTTAGAGTGACGAGGCACGAGGGGAAGGGGAACATGGCTCGCGTGGAATGGATCCAGCGGATAGAAACAAGTGAGGCAGGAGCGACATTGATCTTCTATGGCAAAAATGCCCTCGGAACGAAAGACAACAGAGAGAAATGATTAAGAATACCTGAATACGTCGTGGGCGGTAAATTGCCACCCTACCCCGCATCTTGGGAGAGGGCCATTCAGCCCTCTCCGGTTTTATCCCTTCACGCAAATCACCTGAGGCAGCGTATGCACCACATCCACCAGATCACGTTGCGCTTCCATCACGGCGTCGATCGACTTGTACGCCATCGGAGTTTCGTCGATGACGTCCGCGTCCTTACGGCACTCGACGCCGGCAGTTGCCTTGGCGTGATCGTCCAGCGTGAAGCGTCGCTTCGCCTCCGCACGCGACATGGCGCGTCCGGCTTCATGGCTACAGCTCATGAAGGTTTCCGGATTGCCCTTGCCGCGCACGATGTACGAACGCGCACCCATGCTGCCCGGGATGATGCCCATGTCTCCGTCACGAGCGCGTACTGCGCCCTTGCGGGTGATGAGCACGTTCTCGCCGTAGTGGTGCTCCCAGGTCACGTAGTTGTGATGGCAGCTCACGACCGCGACATTTGCCTCGAACGCCGGGGCTTCTCCCGACGCCTGCACGGCTGCAATCATGTCCCGCATCATCAGCTCACGGTTGGCCAGCGCATAGTCCTGCGCTCAGTGCACAGCGCGGACGTAGTCCTCGAAGTGCTCCGTACCTTGCGGCAGGTAGGCGAGATCTTTGTCCGGCAGGTTGATCATCCACTGGCGCATGTGGTTCTTCGCCAGCTCAATGAAAAACGTGCCGAAGCGATTGCCCACCCCACGCGATCCCGAGTGCAAGCAGACTTCTATGAAGTGGTTTCCTGTACCTAGCGTCCCCAGGTGATTAATGCGCTGCACATGGTTCAGCTTGGGATACTTCTCGATGATCGCCTGATAGGCCGGCTCCAGCTTCGCCCACACGTCCAGATGATGCGAGGGAGCGTCCGACCACGCGCCGCGGTCGTTCTTTCCGCCGTTATCCGTACGGCCGTGCGGCACTGCTTTTTCAATCGCCGTCCGGATACCGTGCAGATTGTCCGGCAGCTGGTTAGCATGCAGCGAAGTCTTCGCCGCCATCATGCCGCAGCCAATGTCGACGCCAACTGCGGCAGGAATGATTGCGCCGCGCGTCGGAATTACGCTGCCAACGGTCGCACCAATACCCCAATGCACGTCCGGCATGGCCGCCACCCACTTGTAGATGAATGGCAACTGAGCGACGTTCAGAAGCTGCTGACGCGCGGCATCCTCAAGCGGGACGCCCTTCGTCCACGCCTTAATAGGCGCGCCGTTCTCAGGCTTCAACACGTTGTAAGTTGTCTCTGTCATCGTCTTTCCTTTCTTGCAGCCAGCACTCACGCAAACTTTGGTCGGGGAGGAGAGATTCGAACTCCCGATCTCGTGCGCCCGAGGCACGCGCCTTGAACCAAGCTAGGCCACTCCCCGATATTGGTGGCTCGTCACGGAATTGAACCGTGTCCACTGGCTTTTCAGACCAGCACTCTTCCGTCGAGTTCACGAGCCAAATCTGGTGGACGGTGCGAGACTCGAACTCGCATTTCACGGGTGCAGGCCGTGGGTAATCCCGTGATACGAACCGCCCATTGGGGCGAGATGAGAGAATCGAACTCTCGTGACTGGAGCCACAATCCAGTGCCTAAACCATTCGGCCAATCCCGCCATGAAACATCTGGAGCTGGTCGAGTGAATCGAACACTCGTCGGAGAGGTACAAGCTCTCTGCACTGCCACTGTGCTAGACCAGCAAACTATGGAGCTGGCACGCAGCCTCGAACTGCGGTCGGGCGCTTACCGTGCGCCTGCTCTTCCCGTTGAGCTATACCAGCGGAGCTGGCGCGGCGATTCGAACGCCGATCACGGACTTACGAGGCCCGCGCTCTTCCCACTGAGCTACACCAGCACACAAAAACTCTGGAGGTGGCGGGGAGAATTGCACTCCCGATGATCTGCTTTGCAGGCAGACGCCTTGCTGTCTTGGCTACGCCACCTCATAACCTGGAGCGGAAGGCGGGAGTCGAACCCGCGGTCTCGACGTGGGCAACGTCGCGTCTTAGCCACTGGACGACTTCCGCATGGAGCGAGCAGCGAGAGTCGAACGCGCGTCATCAGCTTGGAAGGCTGAGGCACCAGCCGCTATACCATGCTCGCAATGGCAGGAGATGAAGGACTCGAACCCTCGTACCTGGATTTGGATACCAGTGTCCTAGCCGCTGAACGAATCTCCCGCAACTTATGGCGGAGCTAACGGGAGTTGAACCCGTCCCTGCTGAGGGACAATCAGCCATCCTGCCGATAGACCATAGCTCCGGCTCCCTCCCGTGGACTCGAACCACGATTTCCGCGTTCAGAGCGCGGCGTCCTTCCATTGGACGAGAAGGGAATTTCGAAAAAATTGTCAAAGAACTGGCTGCCGGGGAGCGATTCGAACGCCCGTATCCGGATTCAAAGTCCAGAGTCCTGCCACTAGACGACCCGGCATCAAGCTTTCAGCGGTATCGCTTTCATGTACCGCACGCACAAGACGGCCGATTCATCGACGTTGTGGCCGAGTCGGCGGCGATCACTGCGCGCACGATCTACCAACTCGTGATGATCGCCGCCGCGCTCGCAGTACAGCTCTGACGCGACCTCAATTTCAAAACCATCGAGTTCAATCGCTTGTGCGTTCATAACTTGGTAGCAGCGAGGAGAGTCGAACTCCCATCTCAGCCTTGAAGGGGCCGGATCCTGGCCGTTAGACGACGCTGCCTCCCATCTGCGCACTTGGTGAAAAATGCGCCATAAAAACCAAAAGCCTCCGATTTGTATCGGAGGCTCAGAAAAACCACGCGTTATGGATGCGCCCCCGTTACATGACCGTACCTTCCCCCGCACCTTGCCACATAAATGTGGCCGGCGTCGGGTAGCAATCGGTATGGGGTTTGCGCATCATTGCTGGAACTCAGTTATCACTCTGGCATTATTCTGCAGATTCGTCAATACCCAGAAGTGGCGGCTAATCTCCGGTTGCCGACGATTCTGAAGTTGATGGCGATAAGGCCGTTTTCCGGTACCTATCCTGGCTTGCCCTCCAACCAAGAGCGTTGAGTCTCCTAGCGACAGTTTACGGTTTGGCGTAAGTGGATTTCTGGACCACAGGCCACGCATCGGTCCTGGTCCAGCACTCAGTGTGATCCGCGTCACTGACTGTCAGCGTGGTGTTTGATACCGTTTACGCTCGACCACAAGTCTAATCCCAACGGACGGTGGTCAAGGACGCCAGCGGGGAGGACGTGTGGACAGCTCTCAAGCTCCTCCAAACACGATGCGACCCCTTAAGAACTGGATCGGTTCAAAAACGCCCGATTCCCGGAACCGGCCATTCGCGGTCATTCTGAAGTCAGCGGACCGATGCAACTACTCCTGCCACTATTGCTATGTGGAAGAACATTGCGCTGTTCCAGTGATGCCTATTAGCACCGCGAAGGCAGCAATTGAGAGAGTCCTCTCCTATGTTGGCCCTCATCGTAAGGTCAATCTTATTTGGCATGGCGGCGAGCCGCTACTTACTGGACAGCGCTTCTATGCACAGATGCTCGAAATCTGCAGGCAATTTCCAGAGAATGTGATTGAACACTGCATTCAAACAAATGGTGCGCTATTGACTGATGAATTTGTGCAGTTTTGTGCTTCGAACCGCATTCTTATCAGTCTTAGCCTCGATGGCCCCGAGAGTATTACTGACGCACACCGCCGCACAGCAGCAGGCGATGGCACATTTTGTCGGACGATGCGTGCTTTCGAAATGCTTCGTTCACACGGAATGGTCCTTGGCTGTGTGTGTGTCTTGCATCAGGGAAATGTGAATCGGATTGAAGAACTGTACGACTTCTTTGCGTTGCACGGCATCAACGTTAGGATCAATCCGGTCGTCAAATCTGGACGCGCCGCCGACGGCTACAACTTGCTTTCGATTTCGCCGGCTGAGTACGGGAAAGCTATGTGCCGACTCTTTGACCTTTGGTTTGACGATAAGTACAGAATTCAAGTTGATCCGCTCTTTACTATCCTAGGCAACTTAGTGTCTCCAACCGTTTGGGGATGCGACTATCAGGGTCGTTGCTTGGAATCGATTATCGCAATTAATCCAGATGGTTCGGTCTTCCCTTGTGGGAGGTTTGCGGGCATGTCGGATTTCCGGCTAGGAAACATCGTAGAAGATTCGGATCTGACCGCACTTTTCTCGCGAGAACCTTTCCTCAAGCTTAATTCCAGGGGGCCGGAAACAGTCGAAGGATGTGCGGACTGCGAGTTTGTCCAAATATGTAACGCCGGGTGTATGGTAACGGCGTATATGTCACGACACAATTGCGGAGACCGCGACTACTATTGCGAAGGTCGACAAATGCTGTTTCGCCACATGACGACGCGGCTCAAACATCATCTAGAAAGCATCAAGGAGGAAAGCGAGTATGACACAGGGACCGAAACTGATCAACGTACATGGTCACAAAGTGCCTGAGAGCCAGCTTAAAGAGTCGTTGAAGGACGTACTTGGCAAGCGGGGTCTTTCAGCACATCTTCTCGTCGAGCGCGAAATGACTGAGGCAGAACGAAAAGCGTCGCTCGGAGATGATCCTCCACCTTACTACAACGTTTACAAGTACGCGTTCTTCAGCTAGCCAAATTCGGCCGCAGCGGGCTGAGAAGGGAAATGAGCCGAATGCAATAAGATCTTGCCAACTCAAGCCTGTAGGATTTGATGACGCGCTCCAACGATAGGCCTGAGGTCTCGCCAGCGCGTGCAGCGCGTCCTGAGACTTCATTTTAAGTCCCAACTCCAGAGGCTAAGCGTTCCGTTGGCTGGCGTCGTACTCAACGCATCTTCAGTGGCCCGCGCTGCTCCGTAGTAATCAGGGAATAATGTTGCTCCCGTGACCCCGTACAGCAAGCAAAGACTCAGCGCAGCGGCAGCCTCGGTAATTGGCAAAGTTGCTTTTTTCAATGGAGGCGGCAGCGATTGTGCCGCGAAGTACAAATCTAGTGCAATTTCTCCCTTGAATGGCGCGCCCCTGCCGCCTTTTTGTGTCAGCAATGTGAACCGGCCTGATTGCGCCGCGAGATTCGCATTATTGCCGCCCGGAACCGTGACCACCTTCAATTCGTGAAAGAGCGCTCCCTTTTCAATATCCACAATCCAAACGGCAAGTCGTTGAGCCTCGGTGTCACTTTCTTTGCAAGAGTGTCGGATTTTTCTTGCAAGAGCGTCTGATATTGCGAAATACGCGGCTACATAACCCCGGGTCGACCAATCAAGGAGGCGTGTGGGCAATCGGTAATGCTGTGCCAGGGCCATGAGAGGATGCAAATCTGTCGGAGGCCATTCGGAGACACTGCCTCCAGGCCCCTTCAGACTATTTTGGTTCAGAAATTGTTCACGGAAAGCGGGTGAGTCATTCGGAATTGCCAGGCCAATTGAATCACAGTGACGGACAAACGTCTCGATGTACGCCCACTCCTTGAAAACCTGAAAGTCCGCCGTTGATGACATACCCCTGCGCAAAATGCCGGGCGTCAGATTTCAACGGTCATCGCCCCGGCCACGGTACAAGAGCGTGCACGGTTGCGGAAAAAGCGGTCTCTCAGGAGACAGTAGGCTCCAGAACTCGGCGGCTGTAGCGGCATGTTTGACTTCGATGGTGTTCACCAATTAGACCCCCACCCTGCCCGGTCGCCATACCAGACGCACGCGCTCGCAGCCGAAACCAAATGTCGCAAACCTGTTCTCTTTCTTGTGTGCTCAAGTCTGCTACTCGTGCTATGCGCCAACTCCCTGACAGTTTTAGCTAATTCAAGCGTTCTGCGAAGTCATTGACTCCATGTTAACAAGCCGACTTTATCGAAGGCAGGACCGAGTCATGACCTACTCGGGGAGTTGGTGGGCGGGCCGGGAGTCAAACCCGGATTTGCAGCTTCGGACTCGACCGTGTTGTTCGGTTACACTACCCACCCATCTGGAGCTCGCGCCGGGAATCCAACCCGGATCTCTTCGTTAGGACCGAAGCGTCATCATGCTTTAGACCACGCGAGCCGAACTGAATCTGGTAGGGATGCAGAGAATTGAACTCTGATCTCAAGGTTCGTAGCCTTGCGCCCTCATCCGTTGGACCACATCCCTAAAATTTGGAAGCGGCAGAGAGACTTGAACTCTCATCATCCGAGGTAGAAGCTCGGCGCATTCGTCCGTTATGCTATGCCGCCTCTTCTTACTTGGTGCGGGATGCAGGAATCGAACCTGCTTCGTCTCGCTTAAAAGGCGAGTGCATATCCCTATCTGCCAATCCCGCAAAAACTGGTGGGTGACGCTGGAATCGAACCAGCCTAGTCTCGCTTAAGAGGCGAGTGCATCAGCCATCTCTGCCAGTCACCCGTGCTCAACACAAATCTGGTGCAGGATGTTGGAATCGAACCAACACCTCGCGATTATCGATCGCGGGCTCGACCTTCGAGCTAATCCTGCCCATTCGACGTGCTCGCTTCGCTCACTTGCTCAGGGCAAGCTCTGGTGCGCCGTTCGGGAGTTGAACCCGCATCTGTTGGGTGTAGGCCAACTGTTCTCGTCCGTTGAACTACCGGCGCAAACCGGTGGTAGAGGGTGCAGGAGTCGAACCTGCCTGGCCGCGCTAATCTGGCGCCGAAGTGGGTATAAGCCACTGCTCCTCCCGGAGGCCCCTCCACTGGTGGCTCGCGATGGATTCGAACCATCCGCGACGGCTTTATGAGAGCCGCGTTCTTCCTACTGAACTAGCGAGCCACGTCCTAAACTTGGCTGGCCGGGCAGGATTCGAACCTGCGCATGGCGTGAGTAACAGTCACGTGCCTTTCCAGCTTGGCTACCGGCCAAGAAACATCCGTAAAAAGCGAAAGGCCCCGACTTTTGTCGGAGCCTCGGAAATCGAATCTGAACTTGGAAAATTAACGCATTAGCCAGACCAATCCCGAGGGCCGAGCGCGATTGACGCGCCGTCTCATAATGGATTTGGTCTGTATCGTCATTTCGAAACTGAGTATAGCACGCTCTTGAAGCGCTACTGGCGATGACTCAAAGGACGCTAGGGAACCTCTGAAATACTCGCCGATCCACAGGCCGCGCGGATAAGGTGTAAGTCGGAGGGAAAACACGAGTGCGACAGCAAACTCTGGCAGCGCAGACGACGTTTGAGAAGTACGGGCGGAAGT
>Ga0335082_10002337_pt1 | contig 20400 bp, 20 predicted proteins | sample Lox_Sample_41_FD_206718 | JGI IMG/M metagenome (GOLD analysis project Ga0335082, IMG submission 206718) | Soil microbial communities from Loxahatchee National Wildlife Refuge, Florida, United States - Lox_Sample_4.1 | ecosystem: Environmental > Terrestrial > Soil > Wetlands | place: USA...
TCATCGTCGAGGCGGCCCGGTCGACCCCGCTCGTCACGCTGACGCAGACACCCCGGATCCCGCGGGTCGACAGCGTCGTCAGCGACAACCGCCAGGGCGCCAGGCTCGTCATCGACCACCTGGTGGCCCTGGGGCATGCCAGCATCGCGATGATCGCCGACGCCAGGGAGCACGCCGGCGCCGAGCGGATCGAGGGCTACCAGGCCGCGATGACCGGGCACCGGCTCGGACGGCAGATCCGCGTGCTGGATGCGCCGCCCACCGAGCGCGGCGGCTACGACGCGACCCGCGAGCTCCTTTCCGACGCCGGATCCGTGACGGCCATCTTCGCCGGCAACGACCTGTCCGCCTTCGGCGCGCTCGACGCGCTCGCCGAGCATGGCCTCGAGGTTCCCCGCGACATGTCGGTAGCCGGCTACGACGACACCCCCGTGGCGGCCCTGCGGACGGTCTCGCTCACCACCGTCGACCAGTTCGCCACCGAGATCGGCGCGGAGGCGATGCGCTCGGTCCTGGCCCGCGTCAAGCGGCGTGACCGTCCCGCCCGCCACCTCCTGGTGCCCCCGCGGCTCATCCAGCGCGCAACCACCGCGCCGCCGCCAGGCGCCGTCGCGATCACGGCCGCGCGGGGCATCCCCAGCCGATAACGCGCCGGACATTTCGGGCGGGCCGACGCGCGTTCTCCCGCGGCCCGTAGACCCCGGGGTTGCCTTCGACGCACGGTCAACGCGCGGAGTTGCGCAGCGCGCCGTCGGACTCGTCAGCGGGTTCGTCAAGGACGGAATTCAACGACGGGTCAATGTCCGGTCAGCTCGGCGACGACAGGAGCGAGCGCATCAGCGGCGTTGGCGCCGACAACGAAGTAGGAGAAGCCGCCGTCCTCCCGCCGTCTCAAGATCTCCTCGGTGGCCGCCGACGGATCGCTCGGGAGTATCGCGAGCGAGTCCGCCGCGCGTAGCGCGGCCGGGTCCGTGTCGGGGCGTGTCATGAACGGAGCGACAGTGTCGCCGACCACCGACACGTGGAGCGCGAGTTCGACGTCTCGGATGGCGCGGAAGTTGGCCGCCAGCCGCATCATCTCGGCCCGAGAGTCACCCGGCCACGTGGCGAACGTGACCGTATCCGCCAGGTCGGCCGCCAGCGCCTGGGCCTTAGGACCACGTACAGCCATCACCACCGGCGTATAGAGGTCCGGGCCATCGAGTTCTCTGAGCGACGTGACAGTGTCACGCACCTGCGACAACCGCTCGCCCGGTGTCACCACCGGAAGGGCCAGCTCACGCAGTTCGTCCTCGATCCCGGGTCTCCCAGTGCCGATGCCCATCTCGAAGCGACCCTCGGTAAGCACCGACAGTGAGTGCGCCTCCCACGCCATACTCCAGGGCATGCGCAGCGGAGCGGCATACACCCACGTACCCACCCGCAGGTTGGCGAGAGTCGCCGCGACAGCCAACGTGGGTCCAGGCGCCGGCTGCCACTGCCGAACGTCGGGCATCAGAAGTGTCGAAAAACCGCTGTCGGCGATACGGCGCACCTGGTCTCGCCACGCTGGCAGGTCAGTTCTGAGGGGGGCGACGACCCCGAATCGAAACGGTCTCGCTCCGCCGGTCGCCTGATTGTCAGCCATCGTCGCTGTCCTTTCGCTGTCGCCCGAGACCTGTACCGGGGTTTCTACATCACATCGAACGGGCCCGGACAGATCCGGCAAACACAGTCGGCTCGGTAGACCTGCGCACCACCGGAAACTCATCGGCCGGCCGAGTCACCAACCGGCTTTCGCGGGCGCTCAGCCTGTTGTCACCGCCTGGCGGCACACAATCGGGCTGCCGTGCGGATACGGATCCTTACGGACACTGCTCCGCCCGATCGCCGACGGTCCACAACCGATGAGATCGGGGCGGTGCTCCGGTCTAACCGAGCGACGACTGACCTTGACCCGCCTTCGGGGACACCGAGTCCGCGGACGCGGGCGAGATCAGACCCCGACCCCAATCAAGAAGGAACCGCATGAGGCCCACTGGTGACATGACTACGACGACCGACGAGGTCATCGACCGCTTCAACCGGGCGTTCCAGGAGCGGGACGCCACCCTTCTCGAGGACATTATCGCCCCCGACTGCGTCATGGAGAGCATCCAGCCAGCCCCCGACGGCACCCGCTACGAGGGCTATGACGCCTCGTTCAGCTCGTGGAAGGCGCTCATCGACGACACCACCAGCCACTTCGAGGTCGAGGACGTCCACACAGGCGACGAGTGGGCGCTCATCCGCTGGCGCTACGTATGGGGTCCCGGCCCCGACCATTCGGTCCGCGGCGTCAACGTCATGCGCGTCGTCGACGGCAAGATCGTCGAGGCCGCCGGCTACTCAAAGACCGCGCCGACTGTCGCCGCCCTGGAGGACTGACCGACCGATGACCACCGTCAATGCTAATCAGGTGGCCCTGGGCATCGAGTCGTTCGGTGACGACGACGCACCACTCGTCCTGCTCGCGGGCGGAACGACGATGCTCTCCTGGCCCGACGCGCTTTGCGAGCGACTCACCGCCGGCGGGCGCCGCGTCGTGCGCTACGACCTGCGCGATAGCGGCGAGTCGACGACTGCGGACCCGGAGGCGCCCACGTACACCCTGCGCGACCTCGCCGCCGACGCGGCGGCCCTTGTCGACACGCTCGACGGCGGGCCCGCGCACCTCGCGGGGATCGGTGTCGGCGGGATGGTCGCCCAGATCGCCGCGCTCGACCATCCCGGCGCGTTCTCGGCGCTCACCCTGGCCGGCACCCGCGCGGTCGCGCCGGGCAAGTCCGACGCTGACCTCCCCGACCACGACAAGGCGACGATGAAGCGCCTGTTCACGCGTCCGATGCCCGACTGGACCGACCGCGAGGCGGTGGCGGAGTTCGCCGCTGCCCGGGCGGAGATCCTCGGCGACGACCCCGTCGCCGCGCGCGCGATCGCCGCGCGCATCTGGGACCGCACACCCGGCACCGCACCCCCGACCCAGATGGCCAACCAGCTCGGCATGGTCTTCGCCAAGCTCAACTGCAAACCCCGCTGGCGCGAGCGCCTGCCCGAGATCGAGGTCCCCACGCTCGTCGTCCACGGCCGCCGGGACCCGTTCTTCCCCGTCGGCAACGGCGAGGCTATCGCGCGCGAGATCCCCGGGGCACGGCTGCTCGTCCTCGAGGAAGCTGCCACTGCGATCCCCGATGCGGCAGCCGGCGAGGTCGCCGAGGCGATGCTCGTGCTCGGGTAGAGGACGGCGCATGCCACGCGGGTCTGGCCGGGGTGGGGTGTTGCGGTGTCAGGCCGTCTTGCTGCAGGCGAGCGTTTCGCGGACTGGCACGGGCGGGCATCCGGTCAGGCGGCGGACCTCATCGGAGACTGCTGCCCAGCGTTGTTCCCGGATCGAGGCGAACATCGTCGAGTACGCATACATCCACCAGGGATCCTCCCCGGCGATAGCCATCTCCGCACAGTGCTCGGCGGGCGTGATGCCGGCATACTCCAGCGCGGTGCCCCACTCGCGTGCCGCCAAAGCTGAGGCGGCAGCCAGGTCGAGGGAATCAGGGCCGGTGATGTCGTGGTGGCCGCTCGCGGGCCGTGCTGCGAGCGCCGCCAGGCATCGCGCGACGTCAGCGCGGGAGACGAGCGATATCCGGCCGTCGGCGGCGGGGAGCCGGACCTGGCCGCCGGCGCGGGCGCGGGCCAGGAACCCGATGAAGAACTCGCTGTAGATCGACGCCCTGGCGATCGAGACCAGGCACTCGCTCTCGGCGAGCAGCCGCTCGGTGTACCCGTAGCTGACCGCGTAGCAGAACGGCGAGAAGGGGTCGGCGTCCAGGCCGCTCAGCGCGACAATGTGAGCAACCCCTCTCGCACGGGCAGCGCGGATCACGTTGTGATGGTGAACCATGACCTGCGCCACCGGACCGTCGCTCGAGACAAACACCAGCGTGTCGACACCGCGCAGTGCGGCGCTAAGAGCCTCCGGGTCGGCGTAGTCGGCGGCACGCGCGCTTACGCCCGCCGGCCATCGCCCGGACGGCGGCACGCGCCGGGACAACGCGACGACCTGATGCGCTTGCTCACCGGCCAGAAGCCGCACAACCTGGCCGCCGATCTGCCCGCTGGCACCGGTCACCGCGATACGCATCACGCCCTCCTAGCGCGCCTCGGCGGCTCGAACTGGTTGGGACATGAGACCAGAATGCCCGGTTCGGCGCCCCGGCGGCCATCAAAGGCACTCGCCATAGGCACCGAACGGATATTGATCACGATCTATCTATGATGCAGATTGCGGAGCGTAGCGGTGATGGCTCGCTCCTTCCGGTCAGGAAGCTGATCGCCCTGCTGGGCGACGCCGGGCGGGCGCGCCGCCCACACGGCATCGGGCTCGGGGACCGACTGCGCGCGCTCGGGCCTGAGGCGACGGGTAAGCACCAAGGCGCATGCAGTGACCGCGATAAACACGAGCAGGGTGAGCACGTAGTAGTTGCCGACGATCAATTCCAGCCCACGCCAGGTGAACTCGACTGCCGCCCGGCTGTTGCCGCGGTTCGGCGCGAGAAGCAGCCACCCGCGCGGCAGCAGTTGGGCCTTAGGGTCGTAGCCGCCCTGGTTGCCGATAGGCAGGGGCCACCAGCCAAACAAGCCCACCACCAGCGCGGCACCGAGGATCCGGTAGCCGAGGCGCCGTGGCCCGTACGCGGCGAGGACAAGTGCCGGTACCACGTAAACGTAGTGGTGCGACCAGGTGAACGGGGACACCAGCAAGCCGGTCGCGGCGCACGCAACCAGGCCGAGTAGCTCGTGGCCACGCCGGCTCGCCAGTATCGAGGTGGCGAGCCCGGCGATGCCGACGACAACCGCCGCGACCAGCCAGTACGCGTGCGCGTCGGGCCCGGCGTGGGTAAGGCGCAGGATGACGCCGTTAAGGGACTGGTTGTCCAGGTGGAAGGGTTTGCTGCCCGGCCGGGCAAACTTCCCGCCCCAGTAGACCGCGGAGGCGTGCGGGAGCAGCGCGAACCCAAGTCCTACCGTGACCGCGAAGGTCAGCGCGCTGACCGCCGCGGCCTTTACTCGCCGCGTGAACAGCAGGTACGGAATGAAGATCAACGGCGTGAGCTTGATCCCCGCCGCCAGCCCGATTCCGATGCCCTTGCCCTTGATGCGGTCCGGCAGCGCGAGATCGCCCACCACCAGGGCCAGCAGCACGAGGTTGACCTGCCCGAAGAACAGTGTCATCGCTACCGGTTCGAGCCAGAGGCCCACTGCGGCGATCGCAAACGCCGCCGCCGCCCTGGCCAGGCCGGCGGGCCGCCCAGCGAGTCCCAGAGATAGGTACGCCACCACCGGCAGCAGCCCGATCGTGAGCACCGCCAGCCCGACCTGCCAGGTCGCGAACGACGCACCGCTCGCCGCAGCGAACAGGAGTGCGGCGAAGGGCGTGTAGGTGAACGGCAGCTTCGCCGCCCCGAGCTCCAGCGCGTAGAGCATCGCCGGCTGGTTCCGCACAGCGATGCCGCCATCTCGGTAGACGGCCGCGTCGATCTGCTTCCAGTAGTACTGCGGGGACGCGTGGACGAGCAGGGCATAACCGGCCACGGCCAGCAGGAACAGTACGACCGCGGCGATGAGCCAGGCGACTGGCCGTATTCGAGTCACCGCTCCGTCTCCTCAGCCTTGAACCGGCCTGATCATGTTCGCTGACCATGATGTCAAACCGGGCCGATTGGGTGCCGACCCGAGACCTCGCCGCTTCGTAAGCAGACATGAATGCCGGCTCGTTCCTGGCTGCCCGCCGGTAAGGCCGGCGTGGGTACGACAGGCCGTCGGCCAGTTGGCTGACCACGAAACTGTCGTCGAACTAGGGCGTCATGGCGATGTCGCCAGCGCGGCTCTGCCTCACCCACCCACCTCGGCAGAAGCGGACGGACTGTCAGTGTCCTTAGACACAGATCGGCCGCGGGACCCGGCAGCGAGGAATGCGGTTCCGAAGAACAACTCGGTCCAGGAGAGATCAGCTAGTTCTTCCTGCATAGCTGCCTGAATCACCTCCCATGGACGCCGCATGATCCATTCATCTATGGAGGCGAAAGGCCGCACAATTGCGGTTCCGAGCTGCGCTAGCCACCCAGGGGTGTTGCCGGGAACCTTGAGATCCAGCACGACCCAGCGTCCGCCTCCGGGAAGGGCCTTGGCGCCGTGGGCGATGACCTCTGCGCACTCGGGCACCTGCGTCATGGCGTACGTGGACAGGATCGCTTTGACTCCGGCCGGGAAGTCGAAGCCGGCCGCGTCGGCTTGCACGAGGCTGACATTGCTCCAGCCGTTCGCCTGTATCCGATCCTGGGCACGGGCGAGCATCGCGTCGGTCAGATCGACGCCGACAATCCGGCCGCCGGGACCGATCACCTTCTCAAGCAGCGGGAAGTTCAGGCCTGTACCGCATGCGATGTCGACCACGGTGTCACCCGGGCGAAGGCCGAGCGCATGTACGGCCCGGAGGCGTTGCGTTCGCTGGGGATAGCCGGGTGCGGGGTAGAGCCGGGAGGTGATGTCGTAATGCTTCGCCTTCTTACGGTATGTCTCGATCAGGTGCTCTCGCGTACGGTCGACCTGGGTCACGGTGTGCTCCTCAAGCTCGGCAGCGTCGCGGTAGAGCCGCGCCGCCCCATCTATGACTCCGCGCCTTCCCGCGCACCGGACTCGACCGCAGCCTTGATCGCCACCATCTCACTATCGCTTACGCGCTGAATTCTGCCTTTGAGCATGCGGGCGGGGATTGCGCGCATGATGCCCGCTAGGTCGACCTCAATCCACATCATGGTGTCGGTCCGCCCATCGTCCGCCGGCTCGAGTTCCATGCCCCAGCGCGCCGCGGACGTACCCATCGGCCCGGCGAATGCCAAGGAGCGGGGCGCCTCGACAACGGTCACCTCCTGGCTCCGGCTGCGACTCATCCCGAACATCAATTTCGCCCGCTGCTCCACCCGCGAGCCGGGCTGAAGCGGACCTCCTCCGCGGACCCGGCCTTCGAGAACCGTCGGCGCCCACTCCGGCCAGCGTCCGACATCACAGAGATACGCCCACACCTCATGGACGCTGCCGGCGATTGTTATGCGGCTTTCGGTTCTGAATGTCATCGGGCCGACTTCTCCTTCATCCTGATCGCTGGTACCGGAAGGGCTCACCCGGGGCATGCTCGACACGGGTAGTTCAAGCCCGACCGCTGATCTTTCCAGGGTGGTTGTTCACTACGGGCGGTACAGGCTTACTGCCCCCGTAGGCAGTCAGTGCGTTAGCTATTTCCGCTGTGGTCTGTTCCCAGCCGTGCAGTGTCGACCGCCGCTGCCGGGCGGCGGCCCGTAGCCGGTGCCGGTGGCGCTCATCGCCCAGCCAGTCGGCGAGCGCGGCGGCGAGGGCAGCCGGATCGCCGGGAGGGATCAGCTGACCGGGGCGGGTGCCATCGGCGGTGGAGCCGAGCGCTTCGGGCAGGCCGCCGACAGCGGCAGCTATGACGGGCAGGCCGTGGGCAAGCGCTTCGGTGACGGTCATGCCGTAGGTCTCCGCGCGGGACGGTGCGACGAGCAGGTCGGCGGTGGCGTACGCGTGGCTGAGCGCCGGGCCGGTCAGGACGCCGCTGAGCCGGACGCGTTGGTCGTAGCCGAGGCGCGAGATACGGGTCTGCAATTGCCCGGCGAAGTCCGGGTCGCGGTCGAGCGATCCGGCCAGCACGCAGTGCCAGTCCCGATCAGCGAGCTCGGCGAGTGCCTCGACGAGGAGGTCCTGCCCCTTGTGGCGGCTGAGGACTCCGACGCAGATCAGGTGGCCGCGGACGGGCCGGGCGGGGGCGGCGACCCGGTCGACGCCTGGCCGGGCGACGTGCACCCGGCCGGCCGGGATCGCGTATCGGGTCAGGACCTGCTGACGGGTCCATTCGCTGGTAACGACCACGCCGGCGGCCGCGCGGAGCACGGCCTGTTCGGAGCGCTCCGCGTTGGCATCATGCTGGGCGTCGGCGGCGGTGCCCCGTGGCATGTGCAGCAGCACGGTCATTCGTATCCGTCCGGTGTGCGGCAGCAACTGCGCGGCGGTCGGCGAGGCGATGAGCCCGTCGATCAGGACGGTCTCACCGTCGGGGATGGCGGAAACGATGCGGGCCAGGTCGGCGCGGGCGCCCGAACCGGGTACCGGCCACGCCGCGGCAACGGTCGCGACCAGCACCTCCCAGCCGGCCTCGGCCAGCCCGGCGCAGACCCGCCGGTCATAGATGTTGCCGCCGCTAGGCTGGCCGGGATGGTCGAATCCTTCGGGGACTACGACGTGGACTCGCACCGAGCCAGCCTCCCCCTTGTGGCCGAGCTGAACCACACCTGCCGCCGATCCGTCATACCTGACGCAAGGTAATACGTAGAAGCGGCCGACGCGGTTCGACCCGAGACGACCGGCACCTGCCGTTCCGGACACCGCGCGGGATCTGACGTGAGACAGGATCAACGAGCACCATTGCTGACAGCGCTAGAGCGGGCCCGGGCGACCGCCTACCCCGCGGGCGAGTATGTAGGCCAGGAGAGTTTCATGCAGGCGGCCGAGGTCCGGAGGCTGGCTCTCCAGGCTCGGGTCGGCCCCGGCGTCTCGGTGCTCGACTTGTGCTGCGGGGTGGCCGGCCCCGGCCGGATGATCACGGCGGAGTCGGGATGCCACTACCTGGGTGTCGATCACTCCGCCAGCGCACTGGCCACCGCCCGGCAGCTGGCCGGGAAGCTTCCCTGCCGCTTCGAGCACGTTCACCTCCCGCCGCTGCCCGAGGGCCGCTTCGAGGTGGTATTCCTGCTGGAGACGATGCTGGCCTTCCCGGACAAGGATGCCCTGGCGGATGAGGTGGCGCGCGTGCTGGAGCCGGGCGGGCGTTTCGCTTTCACGGTCGAGGAAGGCCAGCCGCTCACCCAGCAGGAGCGGGCACTGATGCCCGCCGCCGATACGGTCTGGCCCATCGAGCTGGAGGAGTTGACGGGCGTGCTGCGCAACGCGGGGCTGGCCGTGACCTGGCGACAGGAGTACAGCTCCGCGCATCACGCGATGGCGACGGCGCTGCTTCGCTGTTACCGAGCTGATTCACCTCAGATCGCCGGCCAGATCGGGAAGCAGGCCACCGCCGAGCTGATCACGGCCCATCAGCTGTGGAGTGACTGGCTTGGCAGCGGGCGGGTGCGCAAGTTCGCGATGGTAGCCGATAAGCAGTGACTAGCTTCGATGAAGCGTCGATGACCTCCGGCTATGCCCGCTACCTGACCGCGAAGACGTCCGTGGATGACCGGGCGCTTAACCGGCATGTGCTGGCCGAGTTGCGCCGCCTCATGCCCGCGGGTGCGCCGCGGGTGCTGGAGGTCGGCGCCGGCCTGGGGACGATGGTGGCCCGTCTGATGGACTGGGGCGTGGTCGGCACCGGCGAGTACATCCTGCTGGATGCGGATCGGCCGTTGCTGGACGATTCTCGCCGGTGGCTGCGCGATTGGGCGGCCGCGCGGGGCCTGCGCAGCGACCTGCTGCCGGATGGGCTGCAGGTGGGTGATCTGCGGGTGCGCCTCGAGCACGCCGAGCTGGGCAGGTACCTGGAGGCCGCTCACGGGGCTCAAGGGGCTCGAAGGGGGCCGGCCGATGTGCTGATCGCCAACGCCGTACTGGACCTGGTGGACGTGGCGGCCATCCTGCCCGGATTGCTGCGGTTGCTGGTCCCCGGCGGCGTCTACTGGTTCACGATCAATTACGACGGCGAGAGCATCTTCGTGCCCGGCCACCCGCACGACGACCAGGTCATGCAGGCCTACCACCGCGACATGGATGAGCGCGTTCGCTACGGCCGGCCGGCCGGCGATAGCCGAACGGGCCGCCGCCTGTTCCACAATCTGCGGGCGGTGGGGGCGCCCGCGCTGGCGGCGGGATCGTCGGACTGGGTCGTAAGTGCCGGCCCGGATGGGAACTACCCGGACGATGAGGCTTACTTCCTGCGCAGCATCCTTTGCACGATCCAGAACGCGTTGCGGAGTCGCCCGGATCGGGTGGAACCGGCGGACCTGGCCGACTGGCTGGCCATGCGCGGTCGGCAGCTGGCTGCGGGTGAGCTGGTCTACATCGCCCACCAGCTTGATTTCGTGGGCCGCTCGCCCGGCTAGCTCCCGGTGGGCAGGTGCGGCTCGGCGGTGCTGGATTGGCCTGGGCCTGCGGCCGCGGCGTTGAATTGGCCTGGGCCTGCGGCCGCGGCGTTGAATTGGCCTGGGCCTGCGGCCGCGGCGTTGAATTGGCCTGGGCCTGCGGCCGCGGCGTGGTCATGACTCCGCGAGAGCAGATCATGCCCTCCGCGCCGGGCCTTGGTGGTCAGGTAGGCGGCGTTGGTCTCGTTAAGGTGCAGGGCGGTGGGGACCTGCCGGGCGATCGTGATGCCCAGGCAGGCCAGCTGAGCGCCCTTGTCCGGGTTGTTGCTCAGCAACGCGATGCGGTTGGCGCCGAGCGCGTGCAGCATCTGGGCCGCACTGGTGTAGTCGCGCTCATCGGCGCGGTGACCGAGCGCGAGATTCGCGTCGTACGTATCCAGGCCGCGATCTTGCAGCGCGTAGGCGTCGAGTTTGTCATACAGTCCGATGCCGCGCCCCTCCTGACGCAGGTACAGCACGTACCCGCCGTATTCGGTGATCCGCTCGATCGCTTCGCGCAGTTGCGGCCCGCAGTCGCATCGCTGGCTGCCGAACACGTCGCCGGTGAGGCATTCACTGTGCAGGCGCACCAGCGGCAGCCGGGCCGCGGCGGGCCGGCCGAACTCGAGGGCCACGTGCTGCTGCGCGTCGGTCAGGCCGGTGAAGGTGACGATCGTGGCAGTGGTTGAGTAGCCGTCATCCAAACGCAGCGGGATGCGAACACGCCGGCGGATCGCTGCCGCCTGGACCGGCCCGGTCACCGGTAAGGCCGGTAAGGCTGATAAGCCACGAACGGCCTCCTTCGTCAGCGGCACCGGATCAGGTTCTCTCGGCTCGCCCGGGTATACCCGGCCGCGGCGTCCGATTTGCCTGGGCCTTCGGCCGCGGCGGCGGCGTACGGCGTCCCCCAGCAGCAGGCCCGCGCCCGGGGCGACCGCGGCCAGCATGAGCACCGCATAGAGGGTGGCGACCGTGACACCGTTAGCCGCGCCGAGCCCGGCTGCGGCGAAGGCCCAGGCGGCAATACCCTCCCGTGGGCCCCACCCGCCGACGCTCAAGGGGATCCCTGCCGCAATCTGGACGACCATCAGCAGCGCGATCAGTTCGCCCAGGGGTGCGGTGCAGCCGGCCACCCGGGCCGCGATGACGAACGTGGCCGTGTGCCCGGCGACGACCAGCAGCGAGGCCAGCGTGAGCTGCGGCCACACGCCCGGGACCAGCAGGCCGCGACGCAGGTCAGCGGCAACGGCCCGGGCGGCGCGGGCCGGCCGCGACCGGCTGCGGCGAGCGGCGCCACCCACGACCAGCACAACACACCCGACTACGCCCGCGATGCCCGCCAGAACGTAGGGCAGCGCGGGCCGAACCGGCGACGGCAGGGTCAGCAGCACGACGGCGGTCACTACAGCCTGGATGACCTGACCGCACAGCCGTTCCCACGCCACTGCGCGCACCCCCTGCGCGACGTCTCCAGCGCGCCGGCCGTGCGTGACCGCCCGGTGCACGTCGCCGAGAATCCCGCCGGGGAGCACGGAGTTAAGGAACAGGGAACGGTAGTAGGCACCGGTCGCGCTGGGCAGGCCGATGTCGGCGCCGAGTGCCCGGGCGACGATCCGCCACCGCCAGGCCGAACACACCGTGGTCAGGACAGTGAGCGTGACGGCAGCCAGGACCGCCTGCCAGGTGACCGCGCGCAGCCCGTTCTCGAAGGGCGCCGCGCCCACCTGCCGCCCGAGAAACCACAGCACGATGCCGCCGGCGACCAGGCGCAACAGCGACGGGCCGAAGCGACGGACGGCCGGGCCGATCCCGGCCGAAACTGAGTGCATGGGCGCCACACAGGTTACACGGGTCGGCTAGACAAATAGTTCAACCGTTCGGCTGCGGTAGCATAGCGCCCCCGCGGCCGGTAGCGGTGAACCAGCGTGACCGCGGACCCGTTGTCCCTATCAGGGATGACGGAGACGGCGACGGAGGGGCGGTGCGTACCATTCGGCCTGCGGACGAAGGCGCGCTGCCTACGATCCGGATCGCGGCGATCCTGGGGATGCTCGCCACAGCCGCCCTACTCGGCGTCGTGTCCGCCACTGCTGGTCTCGGCGCCGCCGGCTGGATCGCCGGCCTGGCGACCGGTTCGGCGGCGGCCGCGCTGCTTACCGCCGCCCGTATGCGCAGCGACCAGCCGGCGATACTCCCGGCGGACTGGGTCACCCTGACCCGGACGGTGCTGATCGCCGGGGTCGCGGGCCTGGTGGCCGACTCGTTCGGCCGGCCGGTGTCGGTCACAGCGCTGGTTACCCTGTCCAGCGTCGCGCTGGCCCTCGACGCGGTCGACGGGCACGTGGCGCGACGGACCGGCACCGTCACCCCGCTGGGCGCCCGCATCGACGGCGAGGCCGACGCCTTCCTCATCCTGCTGCTCAGCATCGCCGTGTCCCAGGATTACGGCACCTGGGTGCTGGTCATCGGCGCCGCCCGCTACGCGCTGCTGCTGGCAGGCTGGCTGATCCCGTGGCTGGCCGCGCCGCTGCCGCCCCGGTTCTGGCGCAAGGTCGTGGCCGCGGTCCAGGGCATCGTGCTCACCGTGGCCGCATCCGGAGTGCCCAGCCGCCTGGTCGGGATGATCGCGGTCGCTGTCGCGCTGCTGCTGCTGGCCGAGTCGTTCGGCCGCGACGTGATCTGGCTGTACCGGGCCGGCGCCGGCCCGCGCACCCGCCGGGCAGTGCGGATCGCCATCCTCGGGCTTGCGCTCGTGCTCCTGTGGTTCGACCTCGTGGCGCCCGACCGTTCCTGGCAGTTCAGCTTCGCCGCTTTTGCCCGCATCCCGGTGGAAGCGCTGGCCCTGGTGGCTGTCGCACTGGTGCTGCCGCCCTGGCCACGGCGGATCGTGGCCACTATCGCCGGACTCCTCTTGAGCCTGCTCACTCTCGACAAGATCCTCAACATAGCAATGTGGCAGGAGCTCAACCGGCCGTTCAACCCGCTGAACGACTGGGGCAGCATCAGGCCGGCCGCGGGTGTGGTACGCGACGCTATCGGCACCGCGCTCACCAACGTCGTGCTCGCCGCGATCTGGATCGGCATCGTCCTGCTCGTCGTCGCGATCACCGCGGCAACGATTCACGTCACCGCCGTGGCCGCCCGTTACCGCCGCGGCGCCGTTCGCGGCCTGGCTGCCCTCACAGCCATCTGGGGGCTGGCCGCGGGCCTGTCACTGCAGGCCGCCCCGGGGTCTCCGGTCGCCTCGACCAGCGCAACCGGGCTGGCCCTCTCACAGGTGCGCGCCTACCAGGCAGCGCTCAGCGACCCGCTTCGTTTCACGCAGGCCACCCGCAGCCCCGACCCCGAGGCCGCCATCCCAGCTGCTGACCTGCTGACCGGGTTGCGCGGCAAGGACGTCCTCATCGTCTTCGTCGAAAGCTACGGGCAGGTCGCCGTCCGGGGTTCGAGCTTCGCACCGGGCGTCGACGCCGTCCTGCGCCAGCAGAACGACATGCTGACCCGCGCCGGCTGGTCCACGCAGAGCGCCTGGCTCACCTCCCCGACCTTCGGCGGGATCAGCTGGCTCGCCCACTCCACCCTGCAGTCGGGGCTGTGGGTCAACAGCAACCAGCGGTATAACGAGCTCGTCGCCAGCCAGCGGTTCACCCTCAGCGACGCCTTCAAAAAAGCCGGGTGGCGCACGGTCGCCGACGACCCGACCGACTACCCGCACTGGAAGCCCGGCACGCAGTTTTACCACTACGACCAGCTCTACAACCAGGACAACGTCGGCTACCGCGGCCCGAAATTCAGCTACTCCCAGATGCCCGACCAGTACACCCTGGCCGCGTTCCAGCGGAACGAGCTCAAGCCCGGCCACAAGCCCGTGATGGCCGAGATCGACACGACCTCCTCGCACCTGCCCTGGGCCCCGTTGCCGACCATGGTGCCCTGGAACAAGGTCGGCGACGGCTCGGTATTCGACCCCCAGCCCGCGCAGAGCGAAACCGCGGCCACGATCTGGCGCAACCAAAACACCGTGCGCCAGTTCTACGGCATGTCGATCCAGTACTCGCTGACGGCCCTCACCTCATGGGTCACCGAGCTGAACGACCCGAACCTCGTGCTCATCTTCATGGGCGACCACCAGCCCCACACCGCCGTCTCCGGCCCCGGGGCCACCCACGACGTGCCGGTCTCGATCATCACCCGCGTTCCCGCGGTGCTCAGGCAGATGTCCTCCTGGCACTGGCAGAACGGGCTGATCCCTGATCTCGGCGCTCCGCTGGCGCCCATGGACGCCTTCCGCAATCAGTTCCTCAACACCTTCAGCACGGGCCCGGCCCAGACGGCAACGGCACGGACCGCAGGTCGCTAGTCAGGCCAGCGAGCCGCGGCCCGGCCAGCGGATCGCGGACCTGCGCTCACGACAAGACAAGACGGGCCCGGCGAGTCACGGAAGGTGGCTGGTGTCATTGACGCGATGGACGGCGGCAAATCCGCGGCCGTGCCACTGGATCTCGTTGATGCAGGCGGAACCGAGATATAGCCGGTAGAGGGTGCTGAGCGGGACGCCGAGAGCCCGGCACAGCATGATCTTTATCGGGGTAACGTGACTGACCACCAGGACGGTCTGGCCGCCGTGATCCCGCAGCAGCCGGTCACAGGCCAGGTTCACCCGGCGTGCGGTGTCGGCGAAACTCTCCCCGCCCGGCGGTGCCTGTTCGGGGTCGCGCCGCCAGGCCGCCGCGGCCGCGGGCCACCGCTGCTGGATTTCTTCCAGGGTGAAGCCATCCCAGTCACCGAAGTCGGTTTCACGGAGGTCATCATCGGTGGCTGCAGTCAAGCCCAGTTCGCCGGCCGCAATCGCGGCGGTGGCGACAGCGCGCTGCAACGGCGAGCTGACCACGGCGTCGATCGGAGCGCCGCTGGCGAGGCGGCCGGCGGCGGCCTTGGCCTGCCGGGTGCCGTTGGCGCTAAGCGGGAGGTCGCGCAGCCCGCTGAAGCGGTGTTCAGGCGATAGCTGGGTATCGCCGTGCCGCAGCAGGACAGTGGTGGTGGGATCTGCTGTGGGGTTATCCCAGCCCAGAGTCATACGGCTGCCCCCGCAATGGCGACGAAGTGGCGGTTCCTATGACAGGACACGAAGATGCCGGCAGAACGGTTCAGCCGGCCGCCCTTAACCTGGTCATAGTACCCATGCCGGACGACCTGGCCGGGCCGGCGTCAGCACCGTGCGCGGTATCCGCCGAACGCAACGGGAGTTTCCCAGACTCGCACTGCCAGTGATTCGCCGCCGGCGGCAGCTACGGCGGGCGCGAGGGTGTCATGCACCCAGCGGGCGAACACCTCAACGGTGACCGCCTCGGCCTCGGCTGGGCGTATCTCCTCCAGGTTGCGGTCTTCGACCCGGCTGGTCAGCTCGGTGAGCGCCGCTTCCAGCACATCCAGATCGCAGACCATGCCCCGCCCGTCGAGCTTCTCGCGGTCCACCACGATCTCAATCCGGTAGTCATGATCATGGAGTTGCCCCTCTGGCCCGGGCAGTCCCGGCATGATGTGGAAAGCGCGGACGCTTCGGCTCAGCCCGACTTCACAGGTCACTGGCAGCACTCCTGTCGTAGTTGAGAACGGCATGCATCAGCCCGGGTTTCCCCTGATCCACGGCTCGGAACGCCTCAGCGGCGGCACCAAGATCGAAGGCGTGAGTGCACAGCTGCGTCAACGGTAGCTCAGGCAGCAGCTCAACAGTCTCCTGGCGGCGCCGAGACCGGCTCCAGGTCCCGGACAACCGGGCCGGTACTGTGGAGACCTGCGTGCTGCGAATCGTCAGACGCCGCCGGTGGAAGGCGCCGCCGAGCGGCAGAACCACGGGTTTGGCACCGAACCACGACGCGACCAGCAGGGTCCCCTCGTGGGCCAGCATGTCCAGCGCCATCGCTGGCGCATCCGGGTTACCGCTGGCGTCAATGACCAGCGGAACCTCCTCGTTCTCCAGTTCCGCCGGTGCCGCGGTGGTGACGCCGAGGCTGCTGGCGACGGCGCGGCGCCACTGGAGCGGCTCGGCAATCAGCGGCCGCCACCCGGAGCGCTGCAACAGCAGGCCGGTCAGCAGCCCGAGCACGCCGGCCCCGAGCACGATGACCCGGTCTCGATATCCGGTCCCGGCATCGAGCGTCACCTGCAGCGCCGTCTCGACCAGCGGCAGCAAGGTTGCGGACGCGGGATCGATTCCGGGCAGCGGAATCAGTTCACTGGCCCGCGCCGCAAAAATGTCCTGGTGCGGATGGAACGCGAAAACGGCCTGGCCGGACTCCGCTACCTCGCCGACACACGCATACCCATAGGCGAAGGGATAAGAGAAGGTACCGCCGAGCGCGTCGATCGTGTCGTCGAGCGCCAACTCGGCAGGGACCTCGCCACGGTACACCAGCCGTTCGGTGCCGCCGCTGATGCCCGAGCACACGGTGCGGACAAGAACCTCACCGGCCGTCGGCCGTGGTGTGGGCAGTTCCCTGATCTCCACACAGCGCGGCGCGGTATGAAATAGCGCGCGGGCAGGCACGCAGCTCATTTACCCGCCATTTATCTGTACAAAACGGCTGATTTGTCCACCTGGTGCAGGAGTGTGAGTACAGCGGCTCTGGCTCTCTTCGATGGTAACGGCAAGGGTTTCCTGGTTACAGGAAACCCACTGCCCGCTGGGCAGGTCTTCAGCCGGCCGGCGTAATGATCGTCTGTAGCAGAACGTAACGACCCGGCTGGAGGTTATAGGCCTTCAGCGTGGCCTGGACCTGCCTGAGGTGCTCCGTCGTCAGCTGGAGCGGCGGTTCGTCCGGCTGGTAGCTCCACCCGGCCGGGTAATCCACGCCTGGCGTCGTCGTCATCTCGATATGGCAGCCGAGCAGGTATGTCACCGGCCGCCGCGCGCACCACCCGGCGAGCCGGTCAATCGACCGGACGAAGCCCGGCCAGTCGAAGACGTACAGCCGGCCTGGGTAAATGGTGTCGCCGGTGAGGAGGATCCCGCTATAGCGGTCGTAGTAGGTGACGGCAGCCTCATGGTGCCCGGGAGTTGCCATGGCCTGTCCTCGCCCGGCTGGGCCATCGCAAGCATCGCGGGACGAGGAGCTATCAGGCGAGCGCGCTTCGTACGGCGACTGCTAGCCCGCGGCCGTTGGATCCGTCCTTGTCGATCTCTGGGTTGTAGATCGCAACCTGCAGTCCGGCCGCGCGACTGGAGGCGAGGGCCGCGCGCAGAATCGCTATCCCGTCGTTTCAGGTGAGGCCGTCTGGGCGCGGGTCATCGACCGACTGCATGATCGTCTGGTCGAAGACGTCTGCGTCCAGGTGGATCCAGAACCCGTCAGGGCCGCCGCGACGGGTCAGGAACGCCACGGCCTGGCGCGCGGCGCTCTCGGCGCCTGCCTGCCGGACGTGGTCCCGGTCAAGGATCAGCATGTCGCGCGGCAGCGGCTGGCAGCCGCCGTCCCTCCAGGTCACAGACAATGTCAGGGCCGCGCCCGGTCGCGAAGGCGAGGTCGCTCGCCGATGCCGCGCCACGCAGCGGGTTGACCTCTGGCTGGTAGAAGTCGGCATCGCCGTCGACGTAGAGCACGCCGTACCGCCCGCGCCGCCGCAGCGCGAGCATCGTCCCGAGCAACAGCGAGCAATCGCCTCCCAGCACGACCGGGAACTCCCCGTTGCCGAGCAATGCTTCCACTTCACCGGCCAGCGAGATCGAATAGTCGTGCAGCGGCTGCGGGTTCATCACCTTAGTTCGCGGATCCGGCACGCTGCTATAGCCGCTGGCGGGAAGGCAGCCGGCCCGGCGGGCGTCGAGACCGTCGGCCAGGCCCGCTTCGAGCAGGACACCAGGCGCGCGCTCCACGCCCAGATGCTCTGGGACGTGCCCGAGCGCTGAGGGTGCTTCAAGGATCGCGTACCTGCGTTTCAAGGCTCCTCCCGCACGGTGCGGCTGGCCGGCTCATTTCCTTCTTCCCGGCCTCGCCCATGCCATGCCTGACGCGGTCGTACCGGCCAGACACGAATAAGCGCCGCGGCCAGCTCCGTCAGCCGCCGGCCCGCTCATGCTGTCCGTACCCTCGCGGAGCGGCGGGTACGTGCAACGCGGTGGAGGACGGGGTAATGCGCCTCGCTTGCCGTGGTCAGCGGTATCAAGGCTGGTGGCGAGTCAGCTCCGGCGGCCCCTGGCGGACCCGGTTCATCGCGTCCTGCGGGCTGCCGCGCCACCAGCCCAGCGCCTCGATCCACCAGGTCAGCCCGGCCTCCAGGTACGGGACTACCTGCCCGGCGCCACGGCCGGGCGCCCCGCCGTCGGTACGTCCCTCCAGGATCACGTCGAAGGGGCCGTCCCCGGTGCGATGCTGGCGGGTGTACTGCACCACGGCCCGCAGCTCGTCCGGCGGCATGGTCTCGCCGAGGCCGTACCCGGCATGGGTGGGCATCACCCCGTCCCAGCGGGCGGCGCGCCTGAACGGCGCCTTGGCCGGCCACCGGCCGCCGCACCAGACCGGGATCCGCGGCCGCTGCACCGGGCGCGGCAGCATCCGCACATCGGTGGCGGTCAGGTACTGTCCGCGGACCGTCACCGGTTCCCCGCTCCACAGCGCATCGAGCAGGTCCAGCGACTCATCCAGCCGCGCCGCCCGCTGCCTGGCATCGGCGGACTCGCCGAACGCGGTGAACTCAGCCTCCAGCGACCCCAGCCCGGCCCCCACCACCAGCCGTCCCCCCGACAGCAGGTCCACCGTCACCGACTCCCGCGCCACCTCGCCGATCCGGCGGCGGGCCAGCACGTTCACCAGGACCCCGATCCTGATCCGGGCCGTGCGCGCCGCGACCGCGGCGATCACCGCCACCGGATCGGCGACGTCCCAGCGTTGATCGTGATACAGCAGATGGTCCCAGACGAAGAAGCCATCCCAGCCCTGCTCCTCGGCCGCCACCGCCAGCTCCACCAGCAGCAGCGGATCACCGAACGGGCCGACATTCGGTACCCCCACAGCACAGCGCGCTTCCCCGGTCATCCTGTCACCCTAGCGCCACGACCTGCGCCGGTCCCGCATGCCGGACCAGCTCCGTTACACTACGCAAATCCCGCGCTGAACCGGACTTGATGGCGAGGATCGGTATCATCGGCCGCGGCCGAGTATCGCCAGGAAACGGGTCTGGGGGGTGGCGTCTGGCGGGACCGGCAGTTCCGCGGCGAGCGCACCGGCGGCCCGGAAGAGTTCCAGCTGTGGTTCGATGATCTGGCGGCATGCTTCCATGAGGTCGGGGTCGAGTGCCGTGTCCTGCCCGGTCGCGGTGGCCAGGTCCCACCCGTGGATGAATACGTCGATGAACCGGTGCCCGGCATAGACCGATCCTGGGACTGGCCCGTAGGAGACGGCGCAGGGTGCATCGAGGGCGCCCGGGCGCAGGAAGGCGGCCGCGGCGGCCTTCGCCGAGATGGCGTATGACCTGGCGGGGTCGGGGCCGAGGACGTCCCCGTCGAGGCGGCCGCCGACGCTCTCGATTGTTCTCCCGGCGGCGAGTTCGGCCGCCCACAGGTTCCCGGAGACGACATGGTTGAGCAGGGCGCGCGTGTCCCAGCCCGCGCAGGGCGTGGCGGCGTGCCAGCGACCGGCCGGGATGCCGGTCACGATGCGGCCGGTGGCGTCCAGCGCCTGAGCGTGCAGTTCGGCGATGCCGGTCATGATGTTTCCCTTGAGTCCGGCCCAGCCTGCCCGTGCGGCCGGGCCCGGGTGACGCTAGTGCCGTGCGTCACCAGCAGCGACGCGACCCGTTCGGCAATCATAATGGTGGGGATGTGAGTGTTGGCCGACAGGATGTCCGGCATGATGGATGCGTCCGCGACAGTTAGGCCGCCGGTGCCGTGGACGGTGCCGGCGGCGTCCACGACGGCCCCGGCCACGGGGTCGGAACCCATGGCACAAGTGCCGGCCACCCGGTCCCGCTCGACCAGCAGGCCGCTGACTTCGGTACCGCAGCGCACCGTGAGGGCCGGCCGTGGCCGGCCGGACGGCAGGTAGGCAAGCGCGGTGCTGATGCGCTCACCATGGAGCGTGTTCGTCGGCAGTGCGGCGACGCCGACGGCACCGGGAGCGTTCGCGTCCGGCACCCGCTTGCAACCAGCTTGCTCGAGCGCGGTCAGGCCGGCCTGGGCCACGTCGGTGAACTCATCATCGCGGTACCG
>Ga0335082_10002338_pt1 | contig 20394 bp, 20 predicted proteins | sample Lox_Sample_41_FD_206718 | JGI IMG/M metagenome (GOLD analysis project Ga0335082, IMG submission 206718) | Soil microbial communities from Loxahatchee National Wildlife Refuge, Florida, United States - Lox_Sample_4.1 | ecosystem: Environmental > Terrestrial > Soil > Wetlands | place: USA...
AAGGCGCATAAGCTCCCGACGTGTGCTGCGCGGTACGCCGTTACCGGGAACGAGGTAGACATTCAGGTCGTCGCTCATTATTCGGTAGTGAATCTTAAGCGTATCCGAGTAATACCCTCCGAGAAGCTCAGCGGCCGATGCCGGTACCAGGGTTCTAGGCTCTACGACCGCAAAGCGACAATTGGACTTCGGATTCCCCTCTTGCAGCTCTATGGTTTTTCCGCCCGCCGAGTCTTCCGCTGGCGAAGTCATGTAGACCTGCAGATGCGAAGCCATTCCTCGCCATGCACTTGTCTCACTGCGCTCCCACGTACTGAGTCGCATTCCCATCAGGGCGACCTCCGAAGCGCCGTTCTTGTCCGCGATATCCAGCACCTCGCCACTTGATTCACAGAGGAAGGTGCCAGTCGGAAAGACACCTGTGGGCAGAACCGAGTGGCTCAGCGGTAACGCAGTGGCAGTTACGCCTAAGAGCGGGGACCGCAGGTCAGTCCGCTCTGAACGCTCGATGATCACGTCGATAATTTGCGACGCCAGATGGCGATTGCGGTCAGACATGTCTAGGCCTGCATCGAGGCCATTCGCGAAAATGATTACAGACAGATCCAAATCCGGCACAAACGCGAAGAGGGTACCGGTAGCGCCCTGGTGTACAAGCACAACATAGCCGCGATGGCGGAAGACCATGATCCCAAGCCGGTAGATTGACCCGGGACGGGCAATGCGGTTCTCGAAGTCGGCCTGCCTCAGGTAGCGGGAGGGCCGCTGCCCCGGGCGGCTCTCCGACATGTACCGCGACCAGGCAACCATGTCCCGCATCGTCGAGATCATCGCACCGTCGCCCGAAGCAGCCAGCGCATAACCGCCGATATCGGACCAGCGACCATCGGTCTGCACATAAGTCGGCACTTGGCATGCAAACATACTGTCTAGCGTCGGATAGGGAGCTGAATCCCGCATCCGAGCGGGCGCCAAAACCAAATCATGCAGGGCCACCGCATAGGACTTACCGGTTACCGTTTCAATTACACGTGCCAAAAGTCGGAAGTTGGTATCAACGTAACGGAATACCGTCCCGGGCTGAAAGTCCAATCGATCCTGAACAACCGCGTAGGCTTCCATATCGCGTACACTCATGTGATTCGCCGGTCCGCCGACCGCGACCAAACTGTTCCCCGTCAGTTCCATGAGATCTTCGTCCTCCCATAGCCCTGAGGACATGGTGAGCAGGTCGCCTATCCGGATGTTATCGGCTACGGACGGGAGCCCCGTAAGATAGCGCGTGACGGGCGCATCGATCCTAATTTGTCCGCGGTCAACCAACTCGAGCACCGCAGCCGCCGTGAATGTCTTGGTAATCGACGCCAGACGATAACGTGTTGCTGGTGTCCATCCGGACCCAAAAGCAAGGTCCGCATTGCCGTAGCCTCGCAGATGCACGACCTCCCCGTGCCGAATGACCGCCACCATTGCGCCCGGTCTGTCAGGACGCTCAAACGGTTGGAAAATTCGGTCAATTGGCTCGGCAACACGCGGCGATCGTATGCCACTCATCGCCCAATGCTCTTTGCTGCAGGGACGGCTCTCGAGAGCGGCGGGAATTTCAGCGGCGCCCAGCGCGTCCGCGCTCGCTGTAAGTAGAACCGAGGCCGTGATCCCCACTAACTTTGCTGCGGTCATTTTCCACTTTTCAAATGACTGACTGGCCGGACTATCTACCAGATTGCTTTAACCAGCGAGTGTTATAGAGTATATGTGATCACAACCAGAGTGAACCCAAATTTATAAGGACTATTCCTGATCTTCGAGTCCTGTAAGGCATGATCCCAGGGAGATAGCGTCCACCCTTTGGAGCACGCCGGAGTGCGGCACGTCGGCTCCAGCTCGGCGAAGCTTGAGCTGCGGTCGAGCCTCTTAGATGCAGTTGCCGTCAATGATAACTGGCAACACGGGAGATCCGGGTCCGCAGGTAGGCGATGACTGTCGGTGGATTAACTTCTGCTGGTTACGACCGCGGAAAGCATGCTCACCTGTGTCAGCTTCTGCGCAAGGTATCCGGCAAGTGCAAGCAGTTGGGCATCCGCGAAGCGCTTTCCGACGAGCTGTATTCCAACTGGCAGTCTGCTGGGGCCAGTTCCCAGGGGGAGGTTCATGGCGGGCACGCCGAGCAAAGTCCACGCGATTTGGAAGATGGGATCTCCGGTCGCCATTCCAGGCGGCGCCTCTCCTGGGGTACTGGGGCTGATGAGGGCGTCATAGTCACCGAGAATCATATTTATGGCGTCACGCCAGCGCTCCGCCATCGCTCGCCGGGCCCGATATGAGTCGTCGGGTGTATTCAACCCCTCCTCAATCATCGACCGCAAGCGCGGACTCATCTGCTCGCCTGCCCGTCGGTAATCGGGACCCAGAGAATCGGCTATCCCCTTGTTCAGAAGGATGCGATGAGTCTCGGGGAGTTCACGAAATTCTCCCGGCAGCTCGAACTCCGTGATTCTACAACCTCTTCTGCTGAGCTGATGGGCGCATTCCTCCAGAAGGAAGCGGCTTTCTGGCCCCGCGTGCTGCCATTGATGCGTTCTGCACAGGCCGATTTTCGGTTGACGCTCTACCGGCCATTCGAACACTTCCTTCGAACCAACCACCACTTCGAAGACCGCCCGCAGATCCTCGATCGACCGGGCCATGTACCCGAGCGTGTCGAAGAATGGCTCAAGTGGAAAGATACCCCTCTGATCCGTTACACCGTGTGTGGGCTTAAGCGCGAACACCCCACAAAATGCAGCCGGCCGTATGAGCGAACCTGCCGTCTGAGTACCGAACCCCAGGGGGACGTGCGAGTCGACTATTGCCGCCGCGGTGCCGCTCGAAGACCCGCCTGGCGTATGAGCAAGATTTAGCGGATGCCGAGTTTCGTTTGGCTTATACGTAGCAAACTCGGTCGTCACAAGCTTGCCAAGCAGCACAGCTCCGGCTTTGCGCATTGCCACCACGCACGCGGCATCAGCTCGCGGCCTGCGACCCCGGTGGATAGGTGAACCGAGCTCCGTAGGAAATTCGGCCGTGTCGATGACATCTTTTACACCGAAGGGAATACCGTGCAGTGGGCTTCTCGGCTCGCTTCGGTCGGCCTCGCGGGCCTGTTTCAATGACAACTCTTCGTTCAGGGAGCACCACGCGCCAACCATTGGATTTCGCTCGCTAATCCGAGCCAAGCACGCACTCGTGAGTTCCTCAGACGAGATTTGGCGCTCATTAAGAAGTCTCCGCGCCTCCGCGGCAGTGAGTCTCTCCAGGTCTTTCATGAGTCGGCTCACGGGCGCTGCTTTTGCAGCTCATGGCTTGCAGCATAGGGCCGCCGAGAAGCGGCCGCCACCCCGGCCCGTCCCAGCTGCAACCTTACCGGGCCCGGCCCGAAGGGCGCCGACGTCAGGCAAGAGTTCACGTGCTCCCGGGTTGGCCGCCGTCGGGATGCATTAGGCGCGTTGACACTCTCGACGGAAACCTAGGTTGAAGTCTTGGAAGTACTCGAAGGAGATTGAGGCGTGCTGAGGAAGGCGGGAACAACGTGAGCCGGGCACCAGATGCCTTTGAAGAGTCCGCGTATCGAACCCTGAGATGGCGTTTAATACCATTCCTGATGTTGTGCTACGTCGTATCTTATCTTGATCGCGTCAATGTCAGTTTTGCGAAGCTGCAGATGCTCGACGATTTGCATTTTAGTGACACGACCTATGGGCTCGGCGCCGGCATCTTCTTCATTGGCTACGTCCTATGTGGGGTTCCCAGTAACTTGGTATTGCACCGGGTCGGCGCCAAAACATGGATCGCAATTATCATGGTGACTTGGGGTGCGCTCTCTGCCCTGATGGCATTTGTTACCACCCCTTCCCAGTTCTTCCTTCTTCGCTTTCTCCTGGGAGCCGCGGAAGCGGGCTTCAATCCTGGGATCATTCTATATCTGACTTACTGGTTCCCAGGAACCCGCCGAGCGCGCATGGTATCTACGTTCCAGTCTGCTGTACCGATTTCAGGAGTAATAGGTGGACCACTCTCGGGATGGATCCTGGACCATATGGACGGTCGTCTCCATTTCCGAGGCTGGCAGTGGTTGTTCTTGATAGAGGCCGGCCCTGCGCTGATCCTGGCTCTATTGGCCGGGTGTTTCCTCGACAATGGAATCGCCCACGCCCGTTGGCTTACCTCGGCACAAAAGGATCTGCTCAGCCGCACGCTAAGGCAGGAAAGCGAACTCAAAGAGTTGTCGTCGGTGCGCGCAATCCTGGCCGACGCGAGAGTATGGCGTCTGAGTCTCCTAGCGCTTGGGTTGGTGATCGGTGTGTATTCCGTGAGCTTCTGGATGCCCACTCTGCTCAAAGAAGCTGGCGCTCACTCGAGCACCACCATCGGTTGGCTGACCGCCATCCCCAGCATCATCACAATCCCTAGCATGCTCCTGTTTGCAAGAAGTTCCGATCTGAGGAGAGAGCGCCGCTGGCACGTCGCAAGCGCAGCACTCCTGGGTGCTCTAGGACTGCTTTGTGGAGCGATGTTTAGTGATCACCTCATCCTCGCGGTGCTCGGGTTGACGCTTGCTAGCGTTGGGCTCATGAGCGCTGTGCCGGTGCAGTGGAGTTTCGTGACCGCCTTTCTGGGTGGCGCGGGGGGAGCGGCTGCCATCGGACTTCTCAATTCCGTCAGCAATCTCGGCGGGCTTGTCAGTCCGCCCCTGATCGGCTGGCTCAAGGACACGACCGGCAGTATTGAAGTGGGCCTTGCTGTCATCGCAACCCTTTCAGTCACCTCCGCCCTTCTTGCGCTGAGTGTGCCAGCCCGCATCGCGAATAGGTGAATGCATCGGCGATATTGGGGGCGTGAGGGCCACAAGGACAGCGGAGCCCCAGCTCGCGGCCGAGGCAAGGCCCAGTCGCCTCGGTCAAGTGCTAGGCGCTGTGTCCGTTACAAACGTGCCGCCCTGATAAATGACAGCCGGATCATCCGTATCGAGCGTCGGTTGTTGCGCTTCAATTCCGGCCCGAAACGGCTCGGAACTGTCCTCCGGCCGATAGCCAATGTGCCGCGCGTAGCGGTTGTCCCACCAAGTCGCTCGATTATCTGACACACCATAGATGATAGAGTGGCCGACTATTGGTGCGGTCAAGCTTGAGACGATCAGACGCTCCAGGTCGTCAAAGCTCAGCCAAGTGGCCAACATTCGCCGATCCCTTGGCTCGGCAAACGACGAACCAATGCGCAGACTCACCGTTTCTATACCGTAACGATCCCAATACAACTGCGCCACGGACTCACCGAAGACCTTGCTAAGCCCATAGACTCCGTCGGGACGCACGGGATCGCGCACTGTTATCACTTCGTCCTGGCGATAAAACCCGGTCACGTGGTTTGAGCTCGCGAACACAAGGCGTTTCACACGATGTCGGCGTGCTGCCTCATACAGGTTGTAGACGCCTATGATGTTGGCTGCGAGCACCGGCGCCCAGGCCTGATCAGTTACGCCGCCAAAGTGAACGACCGCATCGGCACCGGCGACCAAGGCGTCCACCGCCGCGACGTCAGCGAGCTCAACAATCCTAACCTCTTCCCCAGCCTGGGCCGCCGGCATCGGATGGCGATCGCTTAGGCGCAACACTTCGCAGTAGCGTCTGAGTCGAAGGCGCAATTCACGGCCCAGGTTCCCTGCTGCCCCGGTGAGCAGCAAGCGTTTCAAGCGTAATGGGGTCAGGGGCTCGCCAAGCATCCTTGATACCTGCGTCGGATCAGAAGATTTAGACCGGAGACTTCACGTTCGCGCTTCGAATGTGAGAGCAAATGGATAGCACACGCCGCACGGCGATACAAGACGGCTCCGCCGAAACGATCCGTTGATCTCCGTATGCAAGTGGAGTTAAGTGGCTTTCCTCCCTGCACATTAGAAACATCTACAAATCCTAGTCTTCACCGCGTTCAACTCTAGCTGCTGTTACCAAGAAGGCCCGGCTTGCCCAAGTTTCCGTGCAGCACCACCCAGAAACTTCGACACCCGGTCGAACCGTGCGACACGTTGTGCCAGCCACCGCCAATATGAGGCCGGGCTCGAGAGTCCGGCCCGGGTAACTGTCGAAACTCGCGAGATACCCCGACTGACTCTGAGCAGTTGCGGAGCCGATGATCTGTCATCGGTGAGAACTCGCCCCTGCCAATCGACAACTGGAGACGCCACGATGTCCGCACGTATTCGTCGCCGCCGTCGGCTGCTGCCCAACCTGCGCTTTGAAGTCCCTGAAGCCGCGCACATCCTGCGCATGAGTCGGGCGCAGCTGTATCACCGGATCCAGGAAGGATTCATACGGTCCCAGAAGGATGGTGCGCGCACTTACATCACACGCACCGAACTCAAGCGCTACGTCGAGTCGTGTGAATCCCCGGCCGCGCCTTGAGCGGTTTGTCCCAACCGCCCCTCCGCCGGATCCAGTGTCGCTGCAACGCTCAAGGCCCGTAAGGGCCTTGGCGCCGAGCCCTTCTCGAGATGGGCCGACTGTCAACGCGCCGGCGTCGAGGCGCTGCGGCTCTCTCTTCTGCAACTGGGGGCGATGGAGCTGTTGGCCGGCGTCCACGCGAGCCCAGTACCCGCGTCCCGGGACCGGAATCAGCTGCAACCGGAGACGGCGGGGTTGTTCGCCAACGTGCACCCGAGCCCAATATCCGGCGGTCGGGTGGGATCCCCAGCGCGCCGACAGCGCTTTGCCGATCGCTCATCCCTTCAGCGCCGCGAGCTTCTCTTGCATTGCCGACGGTATGAATCGCAGATAGGCCTTCTCAATCATCGCGAGACTGGTCCCCGTCTGCGCGGCCACCGTCAACGGATCTATTCCGTAGAGCTGCAGCAGCTCGCTAATACGCGCGTGGCGAAAGCTGTACGCGCTGGCGGCGCTCGAGATGCGATTCCTCCCTGTAGCGCTTTCGTTGTGCTTGGCGATGGCTGCCCTCATCTGTCGCGCCCACATGTGCCGGCGCCAGGGCATCTCTCCGTCTTCAGTAAAGAGGGGCGCGCCGGGCAATTTATCCTTGCATTGCTCCTTGAAGAACTCGACCCCGTCTGCGGCCAGGAGCACGTGTCGCGGACGGAGCTTGGCTGGCCTGCCCTTCCGGTGAGCCAGTCTCAATGTCTGCCCACTGAAATCCGCAACCACCGTGGTCGCGAGCTCCATCGGGCGAGCGCCGGTGAGTTCAAGTCCGCGCAAGAATCGCCCCATCGCCGGAGACGCCGCGGCAATGACGGCCTTTCGCTGGGTCGCGTCGAGAAACACGGCGGTCTCGCCGCCTTCCTCAATATCATCGGACAGCGCTTTCAGCCTCCAAGCCGCCGGATTTCCGAGATATCCGAGCTCGACCGCCTGGTTCAGGGCGGCTGCAACCGCGCGCACATGGCGGTTCACGGTTCTCGGCTGGCGCCCCTCAAGGAGCCGCTCACGCCACTCGAGAAAGTCATCGCGCGTGACAGCGTCAAGAGCCATGTCCGCGAGGATGTCGTCGTAGAGCACCGTTCCGAAGCGGGACTCCGTTCCGAGCGCCGTGTCCATACGACCATGTCGACGCAGATCCGCGATGTAGGCCTCCGCGGCATCGCGTACCCTCGCGCGCTTTATGCTGCGTACCGCGGAGCCCGCGATCTTGGCGAGCCAGTTTTCCGCTTCGCGCTTGGCGTCGTCGAACTCGAGAGGACCGCCCAGGAACTTGTGATTCTGCTTTCCGTCGCGACTCCGAAAGCGCAACGACCATGTATCGGGTCCTCGACGAAATCCTAGGAACGCACCTCGCCCGATGCGCTGGAAATAGGGCGTATGGCGCACCGCTAGGCGCTCGCGATCGCGTTTGCGTGAAAGATCGGGCACCGTGCGAGAAGGGTTCGGGTGAAAACGGGTGAAAACTGTTAGGGATAGTACCGCGGACTGACATGGACGATCATGCACAAATGGCCTATAAATGCAGCATTTCCTAAGATGCCCCTGTACGGCCTTGGACGGTCCCGCAACCCTCTCAAGGCTAGTACACCGGTTCGAATCCGGTAGGGAGCGCCATCTAATCAAGAACTTAAGATAGTCCTGACCAGCAGAATTGCCGTGCAGCCAGCACTTCCCCTTGCCGGGTGTGCAGAGGACTTTCACCTCCAAGAAAGGCGCCCCTGCCGGGTGCACCCAGAAAAACCCGGCGGGCGTAAGCCCGCCGGGTGGCTAATGTGATGCCAGATCAGGCACTCGGCACTTGGATCCGCACCACGTCCTTGAGGACTCCTTCCAGACCGCCGAAGACCGTGAGCTTGTCGATCTTCTCGGTCACCTTCTCCAAGGTTTCCAGCTCCTTCAGGCGGAGCAGCGTTGGGTTCTCATCCATGAGCCGCGCGGTGTTGAGCAGCGAACGAGTCGCCGCCGTTTCCTCGCGGCGCTTGATGAGGTTTGCCTGCGCCACCTTCTCGGCCTGGACCACCTGGTTCAGGATCTCCTTCATCTCGCCCGGCAGGATCACGTCCTTGACACCCACCGAGCGGACGGCCAGTCCGTGCCCCTCGACCCGGGCGCGCACGGTGTCCCCGACCTCGCGATCGAGCACACCCTTGTCGCCCAGGAGCTCATCGAGGGTCCGCGTTCCCACTGCCTCGCGCAGCGCGAACTGCAGTTCCTTGTAGAGGAACTCGACGAAGTTGGTCAGCTCCGCGCGCGCCTTGACCACGTCCAGCGCCTGCCAAAGCGCGGTCAGGTTGACGCGCAGACTTACCTTGTCACGGGTCAGAATCTCCTGACCCGCCACTTCCATCGACTGCACGCGGCGATCCACGAACTCGGTCTTCAGTGCGCGCTGGTACTTCCAGAACGCGTGCAGACCCGGCTCGAGAACCTTCGCGAGCTCGCCGTCCACGATCAGCAGCGCGACCGTGGTGTCGGCAACCTCAACGGCAGTCACCGCCTCGGCCACCTGACCTGCGAGCGGCGGCTTTGCACGGGCCAGCAGCTTCGCCAGCTCCTGCGGCAGCTCGAACTCCCTGGAGAAGTCGAACCTGTCGACCCGGACGTCCACGGGGCCACGCCAGTAGAGCTGACGCTTACCCGGGGCGACCAGACCTGCCACGCGGCCGTTCTTGTAGACCACACCGACTTCGCGGTCACCGAGTTCGACGATCGTGAAGTACTTCTCGATCGTAGCGCGTGCCTCCTCCACCAGGAAGTCGACCCGTGCGTGCTCGAACTCCGTCACCGTCAGGTCGTACACCTGGACTTCGACCCTCTTCAGCGGGTCGAAGATCCGGTACACGCCCGGCTCGAGAATGGTCTTGAAGCTCCGGTTCCGAAACACAAGGCCGCGCTCGTGCTGGGCGATCGTCACTCGCTTGAAACCCAGCATGTTCCTTCTCCTTTCACGTCTCTCGTTGAAAACGTCCGAATAGGTCGAGGTGTGACCCACACCCGCTCCACGGGCGGCGAGGGTCGCGGCGCCATCCGCGCGGCAGGTCAGCGCCCTGCCCTCGCCCGCGTCCGGACAACGTTCAGGGTCATCACCGCGCACTTCCGACGCCGCGCACCCTCGCCGCTCAAGGCGGAGCGCGCGCTGCGGTCGTCACGTCTCGTCTGCTCCACCCTGCGGGGGAGACAGACGATCGGCGACGCCGCCGGGGCACCTCGATGCGAGGCCGAAGCCCCGCGCTCTTTGGAGCCAGCTTTACAGGCTGGTGCAAGTGTGGGAGTCGAACCCACGACAGACGGCACCTTAAGCCGTTGCTCTTACCTGACTGAGCTAACTTGCTGGCGACCGAGACCGCGTCCTCGTGCGGTACACGCGAGCGCAATTCGCAGCGCCGGCGCGCCAGGCGGGACTCACGAGCCCGCACCGCTGACACGACTTCCGTCTCGACCTCTGTACGGCCCGATCCCCACGGGGATTCGCGGCCGGATGGAACACGAGGCAGGAGTCGAACCTGCGTGCTTTGGGTTCAAAGCCCAACGGGGATGCCGGCAACCCACGGCTCGTGTAATTGGATCAGGCGGCAGGAATCGGACCTGCGTGGGCTGCGTTCAGAGCGCAGCTGGGATGCCAGCAACCCACACCTGAAAAATCTGGCGGGCCGTCAAGGAATCGAACCCTGCTGACCGGTTTTGGAGACCAGTGTCCCCCCAGGGGACGACCCGAATTGGCGGAAGGCGGTCGGTCTCGATCCACACACCCGTGAGGGTGCCGCTCGCTTTCGAGGCGAGGGTGCGCGCCTGCGCACTTCACCTTCCTGAATTGGCGGAGAGCGGACCACTCGAAGGCCATGCCGCATGACGGCACCCATCGGTTAGCAACCGCGTGCAGGCCCTGCCTGCTTCGCTCTCCGTGATTGGAGCCCGCCTGAGGACTTGCACCTCACCACTCCCGCTTACAAGGCGGGCACACCGCTACCTGTGCGTGACGGGAAATTGGTGGGTCGCCCAGGAATCGCACCTGGATCACTCCGCTTAAAAGGCGGGTCTCTGTCTCGCTGAGTTAGCGACCCATGACTGGTGCCCCACGATCGAATTGCACGATCCACCTCCGGATTACGAATCCGGCGCTCCGCTCTCAGAGCTTGAAGGGCGTGATCTGGTGCCGTTGGCTGGATTTGCACCAGCTGCCTGCCGCCTACCAAGCGGCTGCACATCTCGACGTGCTTCAACGGCGAATTGGCACCCACGGAGTGAGTCGAACACTCGCAACCCGCCTTCGGAGGGCCGGCGCCGATTTCCGTCGGCGTGGGTATGAATTGGCACCCGTGAGTGGAGTCGAGCCACTGCGATCCGCGTTCGTACCACGGTCCCCGAAATCCCTCGGGCCACGGGCATTATCTGAGCCCAGCATCGCGCAGCATCTTCTTCGATGCGGTGCGCTTGGAGGCGGCATAGCGCCCCTTTTCAACAATCTTGTTCGTGACGATGTCACGTCCCGGCTGGCCGGAGTACTGCACCGTTCCGTGCCGCGGCCGAAGCCACTGCGGTACGCGCTCCCAGGGAAGCAGCTTCCCGTGGCAGTCGAAGAGATTCCTCCCCTCGGGTTTCACGTATGTCTTGGTGACGTTGACTTCCTTCATCGTCAGGAAAAACCAAGTGCCGTCGATGAGATGGAGCACATGATCTTTATCGACCTCAACGCGAGTTACCGGCTCGGGCTTGCGCTGAGGCTTGCGGTGCTTGACCTTCTTGATGATTCCATCGCGGGGATCGACGTAGAACTCGTCGCGACGGCCCTCACCCAAGCGGTAGGGCGGCATGAATTCCGCGCGCACCCAGAGCTTCCGGTCCTCGCCCACGAAGATCTTCTTCGGTGGAATGAGATACTGATCAAGGTGCTGAAGAAGGTGGCTGTTGGTGGGTGTGCTCATGTCGAAGTTACGGCACAGATCACCATAGAAGGCGTCATACCGCCGACCGCAAGCCTTGCGCACCTGTCCCTTGAGGGGTGAGAGGAATTCACCGAACTCCTTGCGCCCGCCACCCACTACATAGCGGCGGCGGATGCCTTCGCGCATGGGGGCATCTTCCCCGCTGAACTCCCTCATCCGCCGCACCTCGTGGAAGCTCCGGTGGCTTCCGCGGCGCTCATGCTCACAAAGCAGCTTGTTGAGATCGGGCCTCAAAGGGATCACCTGCCTTTCAGTGCTGGTGGGTGTGGGTGTCGTAATGGATGTGGCGGGTGGACTTGCACCACCACCGGCAGGTTTATGAGACCTGTGCACCGCTATTTGTGCTACGCCACAGAAATGGCGCCTCGAGAAGTGCTCGCACCTTCGTCTCTTCCTCTTCAGGGAAGCGCTTGTGCTATCTCAGCTATCGAGGCGAAATTGGTACGCCCGGCCAGAGTTGAACTGGCACGCCGAAGGCACAGTCTCCTCGGGACTGCGTGTCTGCCGATTCCACCACGGGCGTATGGTGCGGATCCTCGGACTTGCACCGAGAAGCAACTGGGTTTAAGCCAGCCAGGTCTGCTCATTCCCTTCAGATCCGCAAATGGTGCCAAGCCCCGGACTCGCACCGGGAAGCGGTTAGATTTGAGCTAACCAGGTATGCTAGTTCCCGTCAGCTTGGCGGCACTCGCGGTCAGACTCGAACTGACAAATGGAGATTTAGGAAATCTCCGCCGTTCCCATCGGCGCGGGTATGGCGCCCCGAGTTGGACTCGAACCAACGTCGTCGGCTTAGAAGGCCGTCTACCGGTCCGCCGGCCGGGGCAAATTGGAGCGGGCGAACGGAGTCGAACCGTCCCATGCCTCGTTGGCAACGATGCCGCGCACCATGCGCGCCCGCATGCTTGGTAGCTGCCGCAGGACTTGCACCTGCTACCTCCGACTTATCAGGTCGGTGCTCATCTGCATGAGCTTCGCAGCCAAAACTGGTCAGGACGGCAGGACTTGCACCTGCGGCTTCCGAGTTCCAGGCTCGGCTGTCTGCTGCTGACTTACGTCCTGATCTGGACACGCCGACAGGAGTTGCACCTGCCTCAAGTCGCTTTGCAGGCGACCGCCTGGAGCTGCTCGGCCACGGCGTGGGTTTTGGGGTGACAGGCTGGGCTTGCACCAGCTACAGCGGGGTCACGGCCCGCGGGCTATCTACTTCGCCTTCTGCCACGAATTGGTACCCTCGGCAGGACTTGCACCTGCATGGTCGTGTTGGGACCGCTTGGTTCTGAGCCAAGTGTGTCTGCTGATTCCACCACGAGGGCATCGAAATGGTGTTCCGTATCGGAATCGAACCGATCTCTCGCGCTTGAAGGGCGCGGGGTCTCACCAGAAACCCAACGGAACGTGGCGATCGTGCGGAGACTTGAACTCCGTAAGCCAGGCTTGAGAGGCCTGCTGCTCGAGCCGCTTTGCATTCACGATCATGTTGGTGGAGCGCATCGGAATCGCACCGATCAGGCTATCTGCTTGCAAGGCAAATCCGGGTTCCTAGCCCGCACCCCAGAAATCAGAAGTTGCTTACGGCAACCACTCGTTCGATTCGCATTCACTGGCCGCGTTTATCGACAACTTCACGGTTTGGTACCGCCGGGTGGACTCGAACCACCGTCTCACCGCTTAAGAGGCGGGACTCTCGCCCGTTGAGTTACGACGGTATGGGCTGGGGCAGCGTCTTGGAGTCGAACCAAGCCGGTCCACCGGACGCGAGGGCTACGTGTTAGCGCCGGGGTCCGTCCCCGTCTAACGCTGCAAAGTGGTACCCGGTGCAGATTGAGTGCCTGCGACATTCGGTTTGTAGGACCGACGCTCTTCACGTCTGAGCTAACCGGGCATCGAATTGGCGACCACTAGCGGTAACGATCCGCTCTCACCAAGTGGACAGCTTGGCTGCGACACCTGTCGCATCAGTGGTCAGATTGGCTGCCGACCTGCGGCTCGAACGCAGCGCGTCCGGATTAACAGTCCGGTTCCCCCACCCGGGGGGACTGTCGGCAAACAGGATTGGAGCGGAGTGCGGGAGTCGAACCCGCCTCATCTGCTTGGAAGGCAGAGGCCCAAAGCCGCTAGACCAACCCCGCTCGCAAAAATCGAGGGCTTTGTGTATCGCTTTACGGCTCCCCGTCTCCATGCGACGGATCGTTGCGTGCGCCGGACTTTGGGCGGGGGTTTTCGGGTGGCGTGAGAGCGCCGATCATCGCTCTCGAAACCTGTCTGCCCCCGGCCTTGCGCCGGAGGCAAGGCCAATCAGAGCTCGATACCTTCGACTCGGGCCAGCAATTGCCCGAGTAAGGCATGCGACGACGTCGGGCTATAGCAGCCCGCCGCTGTGCGCGTATCGAGTGGTTTTCTGATTGCAGTAATCATTGCGGCGCGTTTTTTACGCCCACCAAAAATGGAAGTCAAGCGCCATATCGAAGCTTTTCCGCGACATAACACTTGGCTCGACGACGGCGGAGGCGTGTATCGATCAATACTCTCAACGACTTGCCGCGGATTTTCCGTTCCCGCGAGCGGCTGTGCGGTCGCGCTCCTCGAACTGTGTTCTTCCGACTCCGTCACGCAACGACCTGGAGTGTGGGCTCCGTGTCGTCGATGCTTTGCCACTGCAACCACTGTGCCCCACGATGCGCGCTTTCGTCGGTAGCTCATGCCCGCGATGAGCCGCGACCTCTGCTGAGCTGACGCTTGAGCGAGGAGATCTGGGTTCGCAGCGCAGCGTTCTCGGTGTTCGCGGCGCGGAGTCGCGTGCCAAGATACAGAGCCACGCCACTGAGGCAAGCGAAGAATGCGAACTCCATAGGTCAGTGCGGTCGCGGGCGGCGGCTATCTGCGTACCCGACGTCGCACTCGCAGACATCACAGCTGAGGATCAGCACTTCCTCAGCAGAAGGAAACGTTCCAGTCATCCCGGAGCCCATGGGACTTCCCCTCCCTAAGCGGCAGGCAGCGTGGGCTGCACGGTCAAGCGTTGCTGGGCAACCTTCTGCAAACTGTGCGTGGACTGGTGCTGTCGGCATAACACGAACAGCTTCGTATTGCGTCCGAGCCTGGCGCGCAGGTTCGTCGGATCACCACAGATCTCACAATCTTGCGCGACGCGACGCTGGAGCCACAGGTCAGTCTCGCGATCGAGCTGGTATTGCAGATGATGAGCGAGTGCTTCGTCGGAGGATTCGTGGCCGGAGCATCCGACCGCACAGTAGCCTGCTCGTCGTACTGCCTGCCCGTTGATTACCACCGCGTACCACTTGCCAGCGTCTGCTCCGACCTCGCACTTGCGTGTGGTAAGCATGTCTCCGTCTCACTGGTCCCGGCGCGTCCAGAGCGCCACGATCTCACCGCACGCACCACGCAGGCGTAGGCTCACAGCTGCGGAGATCCGCGCCTGGAGCTTGCGATACTCGTGGGGTCTCGGTCATGCGCCTCGTTGATCTTGAGTACGCGGCCGTCAAAATCGGTTCCGTTCAGCGCCTGCATCGCACGCGACGCATCGGCATCCGACATCTCCACAAAGCCGAAACCGCGTGGGCGGCCGGTGTCGCGATCGGTGATGAGTAAGACTTTCTCGACAGTTCCATGCGGGCTAAACAGAGTCCGCACGCCCTCTTCGGTAACGGCAAAGGGGAGATTTCCGACGTAGAGTTTGGTCACTTCAGGGTGCTCACAAGAGATATGAGAAATGGCAGGCGCTCCTGCCGCGCGGTCACGGAGATTTCTGGAGTGGCGGTCTTTGGCCAGATAGGCACGCCGAATCGGCGCCGGCCAAGGGCAGACAAGGCGGAAATTTACGAACCGGCTGCAGTGTATCCGATCCCGTGCTCAGCTGCGGGACTTTCGTGGGATACGGCCGTTGGAAACCGCACGCCGGGCGGGCCTGACCGACGTCACCTCGCCCGCGGATTTCGCGTCCGAGCGCTGTGCTTCCAGCTCATCGCGCCGAGCTGAGCTCGGGGTGCAGGGAAGCCTGCAGTGACTGGGTTGTTGCCCCGTAGAGGGGTTTCCCCCCTTTGGCAAATTCCAACAGCAGAACCCGCGCAAGGGTCGGCGCCGCCATCCCGACCAGTTGCCTGGTCTTCGAGTGGATTCCGTACGAAACAATGAGCGTCTCACCGTCCAGCGCATAAAGGCCCTGCACCTCTCGGCCCTCATGCTCGGCTGTGACGGTGACCCACTGCGGGGATTTCTCGTTCATCGGGCGGGCCTCCCCGGCATCTTAAGCAGATTCGATAGATCCGAGGCCGCGACCGGCTTCAATAGATAGCGCTCGAAGCCAGCTGCGCGAGCCAGCTCGCGATCCTCGTGCTCGCGGCTCGTCGTCAGCGCGATCAAGCGCAGCTGCCGTGTTCGTGCGCGTTCACGGAACGTCTGTGCCAGCTCGTAGCCGTTGACATCCAACAGGTCCACTTCCAGCAGAATGACAGAGGGCTCAAAAACGGCCGCGATAGCCAGCGCGGCGTCGCCGGAGCAGGCGACGCGGGTTTCAGAGTGGCCCGCCGCGTGCAACATGAGCTCGAGCGAACATGCGGAATTCACGTCGTGGTCGACGATGAGAATCGACTCGGGCGCGGAGACAGCCGTCATCTGACCGCCCTCATCCTGCAACGCAAGGCTGCGGGAGAACGTGCTGCGCATGCTCTCTCTGCGATAGACCTTCTCACTCTGTTCCGCCTTCTCGAACTTGCGCTCGCCCGCAAGCGCAGGTACGCCATTGTCAATCCTGACGGTGACATCGACAGCCGGCAGGCCCGCACGAACGAGGTATTCGCCATCCGTCTCGCGTACCAGGCTCATAGAACTCCTCCTTCATGAGGCTTCAGCGGGCCGTTTGCTGAGCAAATCAGTATGGCCCCTATATGCTCGTGCCGTACTGCTACTTGTCCCCTTGATTTGTCGAGAAGACGCCCCAACGGCGGAATCGCCGCAGGTCCTCAAGTGCGCGACCATCACGGCATTTCGGTGGCATGACCTGCGACTTTGCCTCGCGCCCGCTTCAGCGCGGCGTGCCGGAACACGGTGCGTGACCTCGTCGGCCACAGTTCCGTCGCGATGTCGTTGCGCCACGCGCCGCTCGCTCCCGATCAGCGCCGTGAGGTGGTCGCGCGCACTGCCGACACGGAAATTGTCACTAAGTCAGCTTCCCCGACCAAGACAGCCGGATGCCCTTCGGCAGACCAACAGGCAGATCTTCAGGATTGGCATAAAGGGTGTAATGGCTGCACGGGCAGCGCACCCCATACGCCGGAGCGGCAGCATCTGCTATCAGGTGGACTCGAGTTGGGTCGGTGTTCTCGTTTGGAAACCCCCAGTGCTCTCGCTGATCTATGCTGCACCCACATCCGCCGCAGGTCAGATAGCGGTAAGGGTCCGTTCGCTGCCCTGCCATTGGCGCCTGCTCCTTCGCTTGTGACCTCAGAGCCTCTATACCCTGCGCCAGCGGATCGTCAGGTCCCACCTTGCGCGGATCCGTAGCAACAAGCAACGCCCATAGTGGTGCCGCACTGTGGGAAAATCGCAGAAAAGCAAGCGGCGCCGCAGGAAAGCGAGTATTCTGACTGCGGCTCGTAATCTTTCGACTTGTCTGTCTTGCCCAGCTGCGCCCCTTGGCGCTTCCTTCAGGGCAGTCTTTCACCCTCGCAAGTTTTGACGAACCAGGCGGCAGGTCTTACCTGCTCATTCGTTGTTCTTTTCGTGAGTACTTTACTAGTGACCAAGTTATACGTAGGAAATTTGCCCTTTAACGCGACCGACGAGGCGGTGAACGCTCTGTTTTCCAAGCACGGGGCCGTCGAGAAGGTCTCATTGATCACCGATCGCGATACCGGTCGCCCGCGCGGGTTCGGCTTCGTTGAGATGTCGAACGCCGACGCATCGCGTGCCATGCAGGCGCTGAACGGTACCGACTTCGACGGCCGAGCCCTCAAGGTCAGCGAAGCGCAGGAACGCGAGCGCTCGGGCGGCGGCAGGCCGCGTCGCTACTGAATCGCGACTGGTTCGCGGGCCACTGAGTGACCGATGGCTTGGCGTAGGTCAGGGCTGTTTCACCCGGCCGAGGAAATCCTGGTCGTGACGTGCGACGTGTGCGAACGCGACATCGGCTACGAAGACGGACGCCGGCCACACGAGCACTTTCGCATCACCCGGCACCCCAATCCGGGCGCCATCGACCAGCAGGAGCCCCCTGTCGTCGTCTGTTCGCGCGAGTGCCTGCGGGCATTTGCGGCGAACACGTCGGGCCCGGACCGCGTAGCTTCTTCGCCAAACCGCGGCCGGCCGCGCGGCAAGCGCACAACCTAGCCGCGCGAGTCATGCCAGACCCCAGATTGCACGGTGAATGGAGTGCAGATGCGTAAGAACTATAACCAGGTACGCAGACAAAGGGAGCTCGCCAAAAAGGTGCGGCAGCAGGAAAAGCAGCAACGCCGTAGCGCGCGCCTGACTACGGCCGCCGCGACAGCGGATCCTGCAAGGCCGGAGGATGAATCGGCCACGGTGGCGAAACCGATCGTGCGCGATGCATCATGAAGCTCGCCCAGGTCAGCGCGGCTGCCGAACGCCAGGGGCGGCGTGAACGCTTGCAGCGCGATCGCGCCGCGGCGCTCGCGTTACGCGAGGCATACCCCGGAGTGTTACAGCTACGGCTGGAACTGCTGTTTCAGGGCTCCACCTTGAATAACCCCGCCCCGCAGTCGCACACGCTGCACACGCCAGCGCGGGCCTTCTTCGAGTTTCCCTGCCCCTATGCCGACTGTGACGGGCATTTCGATCTCGGAGCCGCCGTTAAGACGGCCGTCTGCGATCCCATGCGCCGGGCGGCGGGAGAACTGCGATGTTCCGGCACGCGTGTAGTGCGCGTCGGCGGCAAAGAGCCCTGTCAGTTGCTGCTCGGTTACACCGTAACCGCAACTTTCGAAGCTGATGCCTGAGGGAAGCGCAAGTCCGGCACACCTGGTGGAGGCTGTGCGATGAGTCAGTACGAGTTCACCGCTTCGCTACGCATGCGTCATCCGCGCATCGATCCGGCCACGATCACGGAAACGCTCGGCATCAACCCGCAGCATACCTGGCAGTCAGGCTCGCCGCGCATCGGTCCGGAGGGCGAATCCCTGGAAGGCCGCTACCGCGAGAGCTATTGGACGGCGCGGCTGATGGAGACCCCGCAGCTTTCCTCAGATCAGGTCTCCGTCGAAGGCGTGCTACGGGAGACTCTCGCGAACCTGCGACGCTCTCAGGATTTCCTCGAGCGGATACACGCCGAAGGCGGTGTCACGGAACTCCACGTCAGTCTGTTCGCCCGAACAAACTTCAGCCTCGAATTGCCGGCATCGACTCTGGCGCTGCTTGGCCGGCTCGGAGTGGGGGTCGCGCTTGAAATTCATACCCAATCTGCGCAAACAGCCGAACCAGAACAACAGGCAATCTGATCATGTGGACAGCTACACCGCAGCATCGATGATGACGGAAAGACCTTCGGATTCGCGCACTTTCGCTGACATCATCCGCACTCACGCCGAACGACTGGCCCAGGAGGCCGAGGAGCGGCGGCACCAGCGGCAGCGCGAGCTCGCCGAGCAGAGCTCGACCGCCAATCCCCCGGACGCTCGAATCCGCGCCTGGGAAAAAGTCCATGCACTGCGCATGCCCGGTGACGCGGCACATCCGGTGCTGGATGTCATCGCACACGGTACCGGCCTGACACTCGAACAGATACGTGAAGAGCAACGCGCACGCCTGGCGCGGCATATCAAACGCTCCGCCGGCCAGCACTCGAGTGAGCCCGCCAAGAGCAAGACCTCCAATTCGGAAGGCGCCCCGCAAATCCCGTAGACACAGAGGATTCCGCCGGAACTTCCCGCTGTGCAGATTCGTCGCGTGCTTATGAGCGCCGTGGAGAGCCCCGCGGTGCCCTCACACGTAAAACGTCCCGGTCTTTCTGTTCCTCATCTGCAGCGTCTCGCGACCAGCCCGGGCGCCTGAGTACTTGTCCGAATATATGGCTCAGGCGAGTTGCAGTATCGTGTTGTTCGAGGACTGTCGAGAGGCCACGCGCCTAAAGGAGGGTTTTATGGCCACGAACGAACCCAAAGTATTCGATGTTCTCGTTGGAGTTTATAAAAACGCTGATGAGGCGAAGTCTGACTATACAGCTTTGCGCAACCTCTATCAGAAGCTCGGGGCGTCAGATGACTTCGACGCGGCCGTCGTGAGCAAGAGCCCGGAGGGCAAGGTCAGGATCGACAAGGCCTATGAGGCAGGCACCGTACACGATGCGCTCAAAGGTCTGGGATTCGGCCTCGCGGCTGGGATCATTGCTACGGCTTTCCCGGGCGTCGGTATTGCCATCGCCTTGCTCGCCGGTGGAGTCGGGGGTACGGCCATCGGTGCCATCGTCGGTCACGTTCAGACAGGGATGCGACGTGAGGACCTCAAGAAGATCGGCGACGCGCTGGACGATGCGGAGTCCGGTCTGGTCGTCGTCTACGAGGCCAATCTTGCCGATCAGGTGAAGAAGAATGTCAAAGCGGTCCGCCAGGTCATATCCAAGCTTGCGGACATCGGTGCCGAGGATATCGAGAAGCAGATCCGACAGTGGCGGGCAGCTGCATAGTTCGCCGTAGCCTCATCGGAAAAGTCCCCCCGGGCGCGTTCGCTCGCGCTCGGGGTGGAGTCGTGTAGCATATTCCAGCTGACAATAGAGGCCCGCAGTCAGGTACCTCCTCGTTCCAACAGCATGATTGCCACAGATGCGGAGCACCTGTAGTGACGGCTCTGGTGGCGATAGCAGTCCTTCTTTCCTTATTTGGCTTCATCGCCCGCGGGGTCGCCAGAGGAAAAACGACGGCGCTCGACCGCTGCGTCACCCTGGCCTTGCAGAGCTCTGTCGACCCATCTCGCCCCATCGGCCCAGCCTGGGCACAGGAAGCGGCGCGCGATAT
>Ga0335082_10002339_pt1 | contig 20388 bp, 14 predicted proteins | sample Lox_Sample_41_FD_206718 | JGI IMG/M metagenome (GOLD analysis project Ga0335082, IMG submission 206718) | Soil microbial communities from Loxahatchee National Wildlife Refuge, Florida, United States - Lox_Sample_4.1 | ecosystem: Environmental > Terrestrial > Soil > Wetlands | place: USA...
GCGCGAAGATGGCCTCGACCGGCGCGTACTCGACGATGCGGCCGGCATACATGATGGCCACGTGGTGGGCGCGCTCCGCCACGATGCCCAGGTCGTGCGTCACCAAGATCATCGCCATCCCCAAGCGCTGCTGCAGTCCGGCGAGCAGGTCGAGGATTTGCGCCTGAATGGTCACATCGAGCGCCGTAGTGGGCTCGTCGGCGATCAGCACGCGGGGATGGCAGGACAGGGCCATGGCGATCATCACGCGTTGTCGCATGCCGCCGCTGAGCTGATGCGGATATTCGTCCACACGCCGCTCCGCCTCGGGGATCTCCACGAGTCTCAGCATCTCGATCGCTTTCTCGCGAGCGGCCTGGCGGCCGAGCCCCTGGTGCAAGCGCACGGCCTCTGCGATCTGACTGCCCACAGTGAAGACCGGATTCAGAGAGCTCATCGGCTCCTGGAAAATCATCGCAATGGAGTTGCCCCGGATCGCGCGCATCTCCGCCTCGCTGAGCGTACACAAGTCACGTCCGTCGAACACCATGCTGCCGCCGACGATGCGCGCGGCCGGAGGCGTGAGCCTGAGGATCGACAGGGCGGTCATCGTCTTGCCGCAACCTGACTCCCCCACGAGCCCGAGGGTGCGCCCGGCTTCGACGCTGAAGCTCACGCCGTCGACAGCGCGCGCTTCTCCCTGCGGCGTGAAAAAACTGGTCCGCAGATTCCGAACCTCCAGGAGGGCCACGGCCCGTGTCTAGCAGCCTGGTCTCGAAAGCGGAAGCTCGTCTGATTGACCTGTTTTCAGTTTTCGGTTTGCTGTTTCCGGTTTTGCATTCATCGCCGGTGACCGAGGAAATGGAAAACCGGACACGACGAAACCCAAAACGGGAAACCGGTAAATGATCTTGCCTAGTGCAGTCACGGGAAGACCACCGTGGCCGGGCGGCCACCTTCGAGGTCCGGATCGTTGCTCGACGCCGAGGGCGCACCGGATCCGGGCACGGTGAAGCGGTCGATCACCAACCCAACGACCGGCACATCGATTCCGCGCACCATCAGATGCGCCGTGTCCGTCCCCACGGCCGACTGCCGCAGCGCCGCCACCGAACTGAAGTTGATGCGGTTGAAACACTTCACCGTCGTCGAGGCGGAGAACTGCTGCTCCACCTCGTTGATCACCGCGAACTGGATGATGGCGCTGGACGGCAACTGCAGCTCCAAGTCCTGCGAGCATGGGACTAGTATCAGCTCACTGTTCGACCCGGGCTTCTCGGTCAGCACCTGGAAATGCAAGCGGTCAGGGCACATCTCGTAGCTGACGCCGTCGAGAGAGACGACACCGGTGAAATCGCCGGGACTCAAGCGGCGGAACGCAATGGCGCTGTAGCCGATGGTCTGCGCGTCGCTGGTCGCGGTATTGGAATCAGAGACCAGGGCGCGCCCCTGCAACGCATTGTAGGAGCTGACGTCCGAAGTCTGTGGCACGACAACGCACTTCAGCTCGCCGTCGCCGAAGAACGGCGGGGCGATGCGGCGCCCGTTGCCGCCCATGCCCGTACTGGCGATCCACGACAGCGGCTGGTTGCCGGTGAGGCTCACGAAGAAGCCGATTTCGTTGCACGTCCCGCCCTGCACATAGAAGCACTGCACCGACACCAATGAGCTGGTCAGGTTCATCAGCTCGACGCGAGTTTCTTGCGTTGCCGAGGTGCGCACCAGTGGGTAGATGAGCAGCGCGGATGGCAACTTCTGCGCCGGCGGCACGCCAATGACCTCGAAGCCGAGTGGGTCGGTGTGAGAAATCGCCGCGCTGGGGAATGGCGTGATCGTTGGTGTCGGCGTGCGCGTCGCCGTCGGCGTGCGTGTCGCCGTGCGGGTGGTGGTACTGGTACGCGTCTTGGTTCCCGTCGCGGTGGCGGTGGGCGTGGCCGTGGGCATCACGGGGAGCAGCTTGGACGGCGCCTGCGTCATGTGCTGCATGTACATCGCGAGGAAGGCCGCGAGTATGCGAAAGAGCTCTGCCATGCGCCTACGGGAACACCACCGTTGCAGAGCGCCCGCCTTGGAAAGACGGCTCGTTTCCGGCAATCCCGGTTTTGCCTTGGAACGCGACTTCGTCGACGACCAATCCCAGCAACGGCCCGTTGACGCCGCGGATGATGAGATGGCCCGTCTCCGTTCCGAGATTCGCTCGCAGCAGGGCGTCAGTGATCGCACTGAGCGCCGCCCGCTCGAAACAGGTCACGCTGATCGACGTGGAGAACTGCTGCTCAAACTCGTTGATGATGAGGAACTGGACGGTGATGGTCGCGGGAACCTGTAGCAGCAGGTCCTGCGAGCACGGCACCAGGATCAGGTCGCTGATCGTCGCCGGTGTAGCAGTGGGTTTGTCGGCGAGGACATCGAAGTGCAGCTTGTCCGGACACTGCGCGTACGTGCGGCCATCGAGCGACACCACCCCGGTGAAGTCACCCGGGCTCAACCGCTGGAATCCCACGGCGCCGTAGGAGACGGTGCGGCCAGTGGAACTGTACACCGTGGCGCGTCCTTGGATGGTGTTGTGGAACTCCACGTCCACCTCGTCGGCCGGCGGGATCACCGCACATTTCAACTCTCCCTCACCGAAGAAAGGCGGCGCCGCGCTGCGTGTCAGGACGTCGTTGAGTCCCTCGGTAGTAAGCCAAGAGAGTGGCTGATACGGCGTCAACGACAGAAAGAACCCGATTTCGTTGCAGGTGTTGTCACCGCCGCCGAAGACGTAGAAGCACTCGACGTCCTGCCCTCGGCCGGACAGGTTTACCAGCTCGATACGGGTGTCAGCGCCACTCTCGTCCGCCTGGATCAGCGGAAAGACCAGGAGGGCCGAGGGTAACTTCTGGGCAGGTGGTCCGGCGAGCGCGCGTCCGCAGAGTGTACTGACAACCGCCCCCAGGATGACCAGGGGAGACGCTATCCGCCGCAGAAAACGCTTCATCCAACCACCGCAGAGGCGCATGGTAGATGCGTCATCCCGACAAATCAACCGGAAAACCGGCGAAAATGGCAAAAGCGCTGTGGTTATTGGGCTGACACACCCGTGTCAGGCGAGATGCGGCGGCGCGGCGGGTCCCTCGAGCAACAGGCGTTGCGAGCGCAGCAGCGGGGCGATGCGCTGCCGCAGGCGCGGGCCGTAGAAGCGCAAGGTGTTCGAAGACAGCAGGTTCATGGCATAGTCGAGGTCGATCTGCGGATTCTCGGTGACGCGCTTGACGCAGTCGGTCAGCACGCCGTCCCAGTGCCCGTAGTCGACGGACCACCCGGCCAGGCGTTCACCGACGCCACCGAGCGCTGCGCGCAAGTAGAGCGGCGCGGGATCGTCGGGCTCGAAGGTGGTGAAGACCTGGCCGCGCGCGAAGTACTCCTCGGGGTTGCGCTGCAACGCGCGATGTTCGTACAGGTAAGCGTCGCGATCGATGGCGCCGTTGGACTGCGGCGGCCTGCGGCTGCGCGCCAGCCCGAACAAGTTCTTGGCCTTGCGCACCCAGCCGACACGCGGGTTGCGGTCGCGTACGACCTCGACCGCAAGTTGGAGAATCGGCGGCTGATAGTGCGGATCGAAGTCGCGGATGCGCTTTTCCCAGTGCTCGTGCAGCGCGTGAATGAGGTCGGGCAGCCAGCCGCAGCCGGCTTCCAGAAAGCCGAAGCGCAGGCGCGGGAAGCGCTCCAGCACGCCGTCCATGACCAGCTTGGCGATCGCCATCTGCTGCTGGTTGCGATGGCCGAAGATGTGCACCAGCGCGAAGGTGTCCACCTGGTCGGCGGCGCCGCCGCACAGATACGCCCCGGGCGTCCCGTGGATGCCGATGGCCACGTCCATCGCCTGCGCCGCTTCGTACAACGCATAGAAGCGCGGGTCCGACAGATGGCGCGGCGCGCGGATCGCCGGAAACGCCTCCGGCGCGTCGGGATGCGGCACCGGCACGTTGGGTGAGATGCTCACTGCAGGCATGCCGAGCTGCTCGACACAGCGGTGCAGCTCGTTGATCGCCTCCGGCACATCCTGCAGCGGCAGAACGCCCACCGGCACCAGGCGGGTGCGGTACGGCTCGCAGTCGTCGCGGATGTAGTCGTTGTAGGCGCGGCACAGCGCGACGGCGAGGTCGGAGTCGATCAGGCTCGCCAGCGCCAGCGTCAACGAGCCGTAGATCACCTGCACGTCGATGCCTTCGCGGTCCATGTGCTGCAGGCGGACGCGGTTGAACAGCGCACCCATCGCCGTCTCGGCGTGGTAGGCGCGATACGCGCCCTTTCCAAAGCCGTCGGGTTGGGGGTACAGGCGCACCAGATCGGTGGCCCCGGTGCGCGGGTTGCGGTCGGTGATGGCCACGCGCTGTTCGCCGTACTGGTCCGTAACCACGCGCACGCGGTCGCGGTAGCGCGCGTCGACGTAGTCGAGGAACACGACCGGATTTTCGATTTTATGTGAATCGGCGTCGATGACCGGTGCGCCTCGAAACATCGGGTCGTCCCACCCTGTGCCTTCTTGTTACGGTACAGGCTCCGGGGCGTCAAGGCGGCGCGCGCCGGGACGGGATAAACCGGTGGTTCCCGTGCGGCCTCCGCATTTGCGTCCGTCCGACACCCGAGCACGAACATCGTGGGTGACGATCGCGGTTCGAATGGCGCGCCGGCCTGGTCCTGCAACCCTGCACGTGCACGATCGCGGATGATGCCACGCACGCGGACTGCTAACATGGCGCAGGTCGGCGACAGCAAGGGCGAACTGCACAGTGACTACGAAGCTCGAACCGGGGCACGCCCCAGTTCTCCGGCAGCGTGCGGAAGCGGCCATGCAGCCGCGGCGCACCGATCTGGATGCACTGCGAATTCTTGTCTGCGCGGGCGTGATCCTCGCCCATGCGGCGCTGCTCTTTGCGGAGGAACCGCGTTATCACCTCAAGAGCGAATTGCCGTCGCTGAGTGCCAGCATCGTGTACGAGTTCATGCGCATCACCACGATGCCGCTGTTTTTCATCCTGGCCGGTTGGTCGGCCGTGACGTCGCTGCGCAAACGCCCGGCGGTCCGCTTTGCCGTTGAACGCGCGCGGCGTCTGCTCGTACCACTGATTTTCGGCGTCATCGTGTTTTGCTCGGTGATCAAATATATCGAGCTCAGTCACGGGCGTGACATCGGGGCATATGGACTGCGGATGGTGCCGCCGCTGCAAATCGGATTCCCCGAGTTCTTTGCGCTTTATTTGACCCGGTCGCGGCTGATCACCTGGTCCCATCTCTGGTTTCTCGCCTACCTGTTCATTATTAGCCTCGTGTTCCTGCCATTGCTGACGCCGCTGGCGCGCCGCGCGCCGCGCACGGACGTCCCGGCGGCTGTGATCGTCTATCTGCCTGGGCTTGTGCTGGCGGCGTGGCTGGTGGCCTTCAACGGCTACTGGCCGTTTCTGCCGTCGCTCTACAAAGACGGCGCGAATTTCTCCTATTTTGCGCTCTGCTTCGCGCTTGGCACCGGCATCGCCGCCTGGCCCGGCTGCGAGAGACGCCTTCAACCCGAAGCGTTGCGCTTGTTGCTGCTCATGCTGGTCGCCTTCGCGGGCGTCATTCTGTGCGGCGAGTCGACCCTCGGCCGCGCGTTTGTCGGCTTGACGGCGTGGGGCGCAGTCGGCACCGCGCTGGGGCTATCCGCTCGCCTCAAGCCCACGGCGAGTCCGACCTTGCGCTACCTCAACGAGGCGGCGATGCCTGTCTATGTCGTGCATCATGTGCCCTTGTTGCTGCTCGGAACAATCGCTCTGCCCCTGACGCTTCCCGTGTGGCTGACGATCGTGCCACTGGCGCTGCTCACGACCGTCATTTCGATCGCGGCCTATCACTGGTTGATCCGGCCTTGGCGGCCGATGCGCGTGCTCATGGGCGTGACGTGACCGGGTCGTCGTTGCGCTCGTCGTGCGCACAATCGGCATAATCGCCGCCCTCCTCAATTGTTCCAAGTGTGCGCTACGTCCCTCCGTCCCTCCCCTAGCGTCGCCCTCTTCCTCACCAAACTCCATACGCGGGTGCTGCGGCCGGGGCTGCAAGCCCTTGATGCGCGCATCACTCCCCAAACACCGCCACCTCTGCGAAGCGCCTTCACCGCCCTCGATGGCGCAACCGATTCTCTCATCAACGAGGCTCGCCTTGCCGCTTAACATCGCCGACGCGTTCATGCAGACTATGACCCCACAAGACTGCTAGTCCCTATCGTGGCACGCACCTGCGGTGCAACGGCGGGCCGACCCAGACCATGGCGCTGTTGCCTGGCAGCCCCGCGATTGACGCCGGCGATGACGCGGTGTGCGCTGCTGCACCCGTGAACAGTATCGACCAACGCGGCTTCGCACGTCCCGGCGTCGGTCACGCGCATTGCTCTATTGGCGCGTTTGAATTTTACTTCCCGCCACCACCACCGCCCCCACAGCCTCCCGACACCGACCGCGACGGCATCATTGACGATCTGGACAACTGCCCGAACGACTTCAACCCCGACCAGGCGGACAAGGACGGTGACGGCGTGGGCGATGTCTGCGACAACTGCCCCGATGACTTCAACCCGTTCCAAGCGGACGTGTGTGGCGCGGGCAAGGACAGCGCAGCGGCGACTTCCTCAGCACTCACCCTCAAGCGGGTGCGCCTGAAGACAGTCCCCAGCGGCAGCATCAGCCTGACGGGCACGCTCGACACCACGCAATACGGCGGCCTCGACGGCTTCGTGAAAGCGCTGCGGACGCGCCTGCCGGCCGACGCCAGAACGGCCAGCGTGACCTTCCGGCAGGGCAATGTGTTTGCCGTCAACGTTAGCGGGGCGGGCCTCGCGGCGCCGGGTCAGAGCATGTTGTTCCCGGCCTGCGTGTCCGTCGTCGGATGCCTCGGCACGAACGCCGAAAGCATCAGTTTTTGGCGCAAGGGCGCCACCAACCTGTTCAGGGTCGACCTGCGGGCGCAAGGCAAGACGCTCCCGCCGCCGCTCAGCAGCGCGGCGGCGTCGATCACGCTGTCACTCGGCGGCACCGATGACGTGGACCAGGCGAACTGCAGGGCGTTTGGGAGGGGTAAATCGGCTACTTGCCGGTAGGGAACTGCCGCGCGTCAGTTTGGCCCCACAAATGCGGCGTTAGCAACGCCGAGCGTCGCGCGCTGCACGGCCCGCGCGTCGGCTTCGACCGTTTGCTCTAGAGAATGGGAATGAGGGCAGGCCTTGAACCCGGCTCCGCCGACGAACGCCTCAGCGCAGATGCGCCTCCAGCCACGCCGGGAAATCCTGCCACGGCATCGCGAGGTGCCCCGACGGGAGTGGGCGCAGCTTCGGAACACGGCACACGACCAACCCGCTCGTGGCGACGCGTTTGCCTCCAACCTTCTTCAAGTGCTCGATCGGTTCGACATGCCCCGCAGTGGGCGTGGCACTCAGCTTGATCTCGATGGGTACCAGGCGGCCACCCGCGGCAACGAGGAGGTCCACTTCCAACCCGCCGTGCGAGCGCCAGTAGTAGAGGTCCGGTCGCTTGCCCAGCACGCTGAAGACTTTCATCGCCTCGGCAACGACCAGACCCTCGAACAGCGCCCCGGCCATGGCTCCGGCAAGCGCCGCTTCGGGGCTCGGCTGGCGGGTCAAGGCACAGACCAGCGCCGGATCGAGAAAGTAGAGCTTGGGTGTCTTGATCACCCGTTTGCCGAAGTGCTCGAAGTACGGCGGCAGGCGCAGGACGACATACGCCGCCTCCAAGACGCCGACCCACGACTTTACGGTGGGCTGTGAGATACCCACCAGCCGGGACAGTGCGGCGAGGTTCAGTTCCTGGGCGTGGCGCGCGGCGCACAGCGCCAGCAGCGTTTCGAAGGTGCGCAGGTCCTGGACGTTCTGAACTTGGCGCACGTCGCGTTCGACGTAGGTCTGCACGTATGAACTGACCCAGAGGTCCCGCTTCGCCGGTTCGAGCGCCGGTTCCGGGTACAAGCCATCCCAGATGACCGTCCCCAAGTCGGTCGCCGAGGCGGGCTTTTCGAGCAAGCTGAACGGCAGCAGCTCCAGGATCGCCACGCGTCCCGCGAGCGATTCACTGATGTTCGCCATCAGCTGAAAACGTTGCGAGCCGGTGAGCAGCCAGCGACCGTGGGCACGACGATCGTCGTCGATGCGGATCTTCAAGTAGGAAAGGATCTCGGGTGCGTACTGAATCTCGTCGAGAATCACCCGCTCGCCGCCGAAGCGATCGAGGAACCCGTTCGGATCGCGGCGCGCGAATTCCCGTTCGAGCGGGTCGTCGAAGCTGACGTAGTGGGCTCCCCGACCGAACTCCTCGCGCAGGAACGTCGTCTTGCCCGACTGCCGCGGGCCGGTGACCAGCACGGCGGGGAACTGCTGCAGCGCGGCCTTCACGGCTGCGGTCAGTTTCCGCGGCACATACATACGCCGAAAGTAAAATCAGATCTTAGATCTGTCAAGCCGTCGGCTCCGCCGCAATGCCCATGACGAGAGGAGGTCTGGATTGCGGCCTTAGCCGTCGGGCCAATGCGGGTGGTAGCTGTCGCGTCGACTGCGGCAACTCAAGTTGATAAGGACGGGACCATGAGCGACGGGCGCGTGCACATCCGCCGCGGCCGGCGCACCGACTTCATGGCCGTCATGGGGGTGTTGGCCGCCAGCGGCGGGGCGGTGCCGGTGCCGGATCGAGCCACTCTGCGCCGCTTCCGGCAGTTGGTGGCCGACCTGGGCGGCGATTTCTACCTCGCGTTGGTTGACGACGCGGTCGTCGGTCTCGTACATGTAACGTATGCGCGACAGCTTGCCGCTCCACCGAGTGCCCGACTCGACCAGCTCGTGGTTGCGCCCAGCGCTCGGCGCCGCGGGATCGGCTCGGCATTGCTGGCGTTCGTCGAACGGCGTGCCCGACAGCGCGGCTGTCACTCATTCACCTGCGTGGTGCCCGACACAGACGCAGTGGCGCACGCCCTTCTCGACACGGCAGGCATGGCAGCGGACGGCCAGCGCTTCGTCAAGCCGCTGCGTCACTGAGATGCAAGCGGAGACGCACCGTGGCTGAGCTGTCCAAGGCGATCGCGCGCCTGATGGAGGAACGCGAGCGCGCGCAACCGCAAGCCGCGGCCGCCGACCCGCCGAAGCTGCGCGACGTGCTCGAGGCGGCGCGCAGCAAGCTCGTCCCGGGGGAACGCCCACTGGTCGAGTCGTTCATCCGCCAGCTCTTCGACAAAGCTGGCTCGGATGTACTCGACAGCGGTGCCGTCCCGGAGCTGGCCGCGTTGGCGCTATGCGGCTGCCGCTTCTTGCTCGAGCGGTCGCTGCAAGAGCCGCGGCTGCGCGTTTTCGACCCCGACTTGACCAACCACGGTTGGGAGGCGTCGTGCACGGTGGTCGAGAGCGTCATGCGCGACCGGCCGTTCATCATAGACACCATCCGCGACTGCCTGCGCGAAACGGGCTGCGGGATCCGCCGCCTGCTGCACCCGGTGCTGTCCGTCGAGCGCGACCCACGCGGCACGGTGCTGGCGATCCACGCGCCTCGCGCCCTCGGCCGCAAGGAGTCGTTCGTCCACATCGAGATCGACCGTGTGCCCGACCCGGAGGCGCTGGCGCAGCTGCTGACGGAGCGGCTCGGCGACGTCGTGCTGGCCACCGATGACTACGCCGCCATGCGTGCGCGCGCCGAGGCCGTCGCGGACGAGTTGCGCGCGCGCGCGCTGCCCCCGCCGTGGAACGCCGACGTCGACGAGATCGCCGCCTTCCTCGACTGGCTCGGCGAGAAGAGTTTCGTCTTTCTCGGCTACCGCGAGTACCAGTTCGGCGGCCACGGCACCGAGCGCACGGGTGTGGTGCGGCGCCGTTCCGGCCTCGGCATTCTGCGCAAGGAGGAGCGTTCGACGCTGGCAACCCCGCAGTTGCTGCCGGAAGCGCTGCGCCGCCGCCTCAGCGAACCACCTTTGCTGATCGTCTCCAAGACCAACGCGCTGAGCACCATCCACCGCCGCGCCCCGATGGACTATCTCGGCATCAAGGAGATCGACGCGGCCGGAATCGTCGTCGGTGAGCGTCGCTTCCTGGGCCTCTTCACGTCGAAGGCGTACGCGGAGGAACCCACGGCGGTGCCGCTGCTGCGCCGTAAGCTCACCGCCATTGTCGAGGAGGAAGGTGCGATCGAAGGAGCGCACGACTACAAAGCCATCGTCACGTTGTTCAACAGCATGCCGAAGGTCGAGCTGCTGGCGGCGTCGGTGAGTGACTTGCGCGCGGTCATCAAGACCATCCGCGCCGCCGAAGGCACGCCCGGCAGCAGTCCCAACGCCGTGAAGGTGGTGCACCGCTCGGATGCGCTCGGACGCGGCGTCTTCGCCGTCGTCATCCTGCCGCGCGAGCGCTTCTCGCAGGAACTCTTCCGGCGCATCGCGGCACGCTTGGCGCAAGTGTTGACGGCAACCGGCGTTCTCGAAGAGCGGCTGGCGTTGGACGAGAGCGATCAGGTACGCATGCACTTCTACTTCGCCGCGCCGGCGGAGAGTGCGCGGGCGGTGCCGACGGAAGAGCTGTGCGCCGAAGTCTCCAGCCTGTTGCGCACCTGGGATGATCGGTTGCGCGACGCGCTGCGCGAGCACTTCCCGCGCGAGCACGCGCGTCTGCTCGGTGATCGCTACACGGCGGCGTTCTCCGACGAGTACAAAGCAGCGACCGACGTCGTCCTGGCGCGGCGCGACATCCGCTGCCTGGAAGCTGTGCTGGAAACACGCAGCCCGCAGGTGGACCTCAGCAACACCGTCGCCACCGACCTCGGTGAGGGGGAGGCGCGCTATTCGGCGATGAAGCTCTATCTGCCCGGCGAGCGCCTGGTCTTGAGCGACTTCCTGCCGATCCTCGAGAACCTCGGCCTGAAGGTGTTTGCCCAGGACCCGCGCGAGGTCACCTTGCCGCAGCTCGGCCGCGTGCACATGCACACGTTCGTCGTGCAGGACGGCACCGGCGCGCAGCTCGACGTCGATGCGCTGGCGCCGCTCCTCCAACCCGCGCTGCTGGCGGTGCACGCCGGGCGCGTCGAAAGCGACCGGCTCAACGCGCTCATCGTCAGCGCCGGCCTCACCTGGCAGCAGGTCGATGCGCTGCGCACCTACGTGAATCACGGCGTGCAGGTCGGGGCGGCACCCAGCCGCGCGGCGTTGGTCGACGCGCTGGTGAGCTACCCGCACTCCGCCCGGCTGCTGTGGGACTACTTCGAGGCGAAATTCGATCCGCTGCGCCCGGCGGCGCCGCGTGACCGCACGCTGGATATGTTGCCCGGCATCGAGCAGCAGTTCGTCACCAGCCTCGACGCCGTGCAGAGCGTGGTTGACGATCGGATTCTGCGGGCACTCTTCAGTGCCGTGGCGGCAACGCTGCGCACGAACTTCTTTCGCAAGCCGGAGCAGCCGGAGGACAGCACCACGACGCGGCGGGCGCTGGCGATCAAGCTGGAGTGCGCGCGCATCCCGCACCTCCCACGTCCACACCCGCTGTACGAAGTGTACGTACACGCTCCGCACGTCGAAGCCATTCATCTGCGCGGCGCCAAGGTGGCGCGCGGCGGCATCCGCCTGAGCGACCGCCCCGACGACTTCCGCACCGAAATCCTCGACCTGATGGCCACGCAGATGGTCAAGAACGCGGTGATCGTTCCGGCCGGTGCCAAAGGCGGCTTCGTCCCCAAACGGCCGCCCGGCAATGCGCAGACGGCAGGGCAGGTCGTCACCGCGTATCGGACGTTCATCAGCACGTTGCTGGAATTGACGGACAACATTGTCGACGGGCGCCTCGTCCCAGCGACTGAGATCCTCGCCTACGACGCGCCCGATCCCTACCTCGTGGTGGCGGCGGACAAGGGGACGGCAACCTTTTCCGACGTGGCCAACGAGGTCGCGGCGCAGCACCGGTTCTGGCTCGGCGACGCCTTCGCCTCCGGCGGCACACACGGCTACGACCACAAGAAGGAAGGCGTCACGGCGCGCGGCGCGTGGGAGTGCGTGCGGCGGCACTTCCGCGAGTTGGGACGTGACGCCGACCGCGATACGCTGACGGTGATCGGCATCGGCGACATGAGCGGCGACGTGTTCGGCAACGGCCTCTTGCTATCCCGCCGGATGCGCTTGCGCGCCGCGTTCAACCATCAGCACATCTTTCTCGACCCGGATCCGGACCCCGCGCGCTCGTTCGCCGAGCGCGAGCGCTTGTTCCGCCACCCGCGCTCGACGTGGCTGGACTACAACACCAGCATCATCAGCGCGGGCGGCGGCGTGTTTCCCCGTCAGGCGAAGAAGGTTCCGCTCGCCGAGCCGGCCCGGCAGATGCTCGGCCTGGACGTCGACGGCCCGAGCGGCGAGGACGTCGTACGCGCCATCTTGCGCATGGACGCGGACCTGCTGTGGAACGGCGGCGTCGGCACCTACGTGAAGGCCAGCGACGAGACGCACGCCGATGTCGCCGACAGCAGTAACGATGCGGTGCGCGTGAACGGCGCTGAGCTGCGCGTCAAGGTTGCGGCGGAGGGCGGCAACCTGGGCTTCACGCAGCGCGGGCGCGTCGAGTACGCGCTGCGCGGCGGCCACATCAACAGCGACGCCATCGACAACTCGGGCGGCGTCGATATGTCGGATCACGAGGTGAATCTGAAGATCACTCTGGCACCGCTGGTCAGCAGCGGCGAGCTCTCGTTCGAGGCGCGCAACCAGGTCCTCGCCGACTTGACCGTGGAGGTGGCGCGACGGGTGCTCGCCCACAACCAACGGCAGGCACGTATCCTCAGCCTCGACCAGCTGCGCAGCCAGGCGCACCTCGCCGAGTTCCGGGAGCTGATGCTCCAGCTGGAAGCGGAAGGACACCTCGACCGGCGTCTCGAGGGCCTTCCCGACCGCGACACACTGCGCAACCGCCGCGCCACGTTTCTCGGTCTGACGCGGCCCGAGCTGGCGGTGTTGCTGGCGCGCAGCAAGCTCGCCTTGCAACAACAACTGCTGGCGTCGCAGCTACCGGACGATCCGCTCTTTGAACGCCACCTGCGCGCCTATTTCCCGGAGACGATCAATGTGCAGTTCGGCGGGTACGTGCGCAGCCATCGGCTACGGCGCGAAATCATCGCGGTCGAGACGGCCAACGAGCTGATCGATACGATGGGTGCGGCCTTCGTCAACCGCGTCGTGCGCGACACCGGCAGTGATGCCGCCGCCGTCGTCCGCGCCTGGGAAGTGGCGGTGGCCGTGAGCGACGCCACCGCTCTGTGGACGGATCTCGGTGACGCCGATCCGCCGCTGCCGCTCGCCGCCGAAGCGCGCTGCTGGTTCGCCCTGCAAGCGGCCATCGAGCGCGCCACGAAGTGGATCATCGAGACGCAGCCGGCCGACCTGCCGGCCGGCGATCCGATCGCGATGCTCAAGATCCCGACGCAAGAACTGCTGGAGCTGCTGCCGCACGTGCTGCCCACAGCTGCGCAGCGCAGCCTCGGCGCCGCCATCGAGGCGCTGGCCGCGGACGGCGCACCGCACGCGCTGGTCCAGCGCATCGCGCCCCTCGACCGGCTGGCGGAGATCTTCGAGATCGTGCAGGTCGCCGCGGGCGTCGAGTTCAGCCGCGCCGGCGCGGCGGAGGTGTACTATCGCATCGGCGAAGTCGTGGACCTCGACTGGATACGGCAGAGCCTGGGCGCACTGCCGGCGGAAGGCCGCTGGGAGCGACGTGCCGTCGAGGAGCTGTCCGAGGGGCTGAGATATGCGTGGCGCCAGATCGCCCACAACGTCCTGCTCTGCCACCAAGGTGGTGAGCAAGTGGACGGATGCCTGCGCGCGTACATCGACGGTCACCAGGAACAGTTGGTGAGGCTGCGCGCCCTGATCGACGACATCAAGAGCGCGCCGCAAGCGACGCTGCCGGCGCTCCTGGTCGTTGTGCGCGAGCTCGGCCGGCTAGTCGGGCGTCCGGCCTGAAAGAGTGCCAGTGGCCGTTCGGGTGGCATTCGTGGGTACCGGTGACGCCTTCTCGGCGGGCGGGCGACACCAAGCCGGATACTTGGTGCAGAACGCGAACACCTCGGTGCTCCTTGACGTCGGCAGCAGCACGCTCGGATCAATGAAGCAGCACGGCCTTGATCCCGCGGCCGTCGATCTCATCCTCATCAGCCACCTGCATGGCGACCATTTCTGCGGCCTGCCGTTCCTGTTCCTGCAATATATCTACGAGCAGAAGCGGCAGCGCCCGCTGCACATCGCCGGGCCGCCGGGGACCGAAGAGCGCGTCTGGGCGCTGTTCCGCGCCGTGTATCGCGACCTGGCGGCGGAGCCCCTGCCGTTCGCGGTGCGCTTCACCGAGATGGCGCCCGGCGCCCCCGTGGCGTTCGGTGCGGTCAACGTCAACCCGTTTCGCGTCCCGCATCAGGAGAAGGACATCTCGCTGGCGCTCCGCGTCAGCCTTGCCGGCCGAACCATTCTCTACTCCGGCGACACCGGCTGGACGGAAGCGCTCATCGAGCATGCGGACGGCACCGACCTGTTCATCTGCGAGTGCAGTTTCTTCGAGACGCGCATCGCAACCCACCTGGACTACCCGCGCCTGGCGGAGAACCGCTCCCGCTTCGGCGCCAAGCGCATGATCCTCACCCACTTGGGACGTGAGGTGCACGCACGTCGCAGCGAAGTGGAGATCGAGATGGCCACGGACGGACTGACCGTCGCGCTGTAGGCTTCAAGTCGGTGGTAGAGTTGGACGGTGAAGAGCTCGTCTTCCCGCCGCGCCTCAAACGTTATACGGTGGGCAGAGATCGGAAAGCACCGAGGCGAAAGGAGGGTGTCCGTGTCGAACCTGCGTCTCTGGTACGCCAACATCTTCGTCACCGACCTCAAGCGTGCGGTCGAGTTCTATCAGAACACGCTCGGGCTGCCGTTGCAGTTCCAAGAGGAGCAGTTCGGCTATGCGTCGTTTGCGCCCGAGGGCATCCGCTTGGGCGTCGCCCGCGTGGATCCGAACGACCCTGAGTCGCAGCCGCTCGTCGGTCGCCACACCGGCATCGGGTGGGGCGTCCCTGATCTGGACGCGGCGTACGCGCGCTTGAAGGCCAAGGGCGTGCGCTTCACGATGGTGCCCACGAAACAGCCATGGGGCGGTTTCATGGCAACGTTCGCGGATCCGGACGGCAACGTCTTCTACCTGGATCAATTGCGCGAGGAGTAACGTCCCACATTACCCGGCGTGGCGGAGCGGCGCGGCCAGTCGAGACAGATCGGGCTGGTCTTCGAGCGCCGCCACCGCCTCGACCAGACCCTCGGCCGCTGAGTCGCTGATCGCCAGCGCTGCGTTGCGGCGGAACTTGTCGCGCACGGCTTCTGCGCTGAGCGGCCGCTCGGCGTGGCCGCGGTTGATGGGTTCGTGATGTTCGACGACGCGGCCGTCGTGCAGGCGCACCCGCATCCAGCCGGGAAAGTAGTGCGGGTATGCGTTGCTCGCATCCTCGCGGTAGACCACGCGTCGCGCCAGGGCGAGCACCGCAGGCTCGCGAATGGCCGCCGTAGTGAAGTCGTCGACGGCGACGTGACCGCGCACGATCTGCGAGGCGACGGCGTAGGGCAGGCTGAACTTGGCGTCGTAGTCGTTCTGCGGCGTCTGTTTGCTGTGCAGCGGCTCGCAGACGACGGGCACCTCGCGCGGGTGAATGAAGCATTCGATCTGCTCGATCGCCGCGGATGCAAGCCCGTGCTTCGCTTGCAGCGCCGCGGCGCAGTCGATGAACGCGTGGTTCATGTGACAGCACGGGTACGGCTTGAGACTGATGTCGAGCAGATGCCAGCGCGCACCCAGGCCGCTGGTCAACGCCGACAGATTCCACTCACCGTCGCCGAGATGGCTGCGATACAAACCGAAGCGCCCGTCGAACACGGCGCGCGGGCCGGTGACGCCTGCCGCCGCCAGGCGCGCCGCCAGGAGACCGCTGTGCGCCGCCCAGCCGGGGTGCATGCGCTTCACCGCGGCGCCGTCGGTGAGGAACTCCATCAGCCCCGCCGCCTGGCTGCCGGCGAGCCCCAAGCCGTCGGCGAGCTGCACGCTGCTGAGTCCGGCGATCTTGCCCGCGATCAGCGCCGCGCCGAACGCGCCGCAGACGCCGGTCGGGTGGAAGCCGCGATCGTGGAAGGCACCGGGCGCCACCAGGCCGAGCCGTATGCTGACCTCCATCCCAAGCGCGAGCGCGGTGAGAAAGCTCCGGCCGTCGCCGTTCGCGGCTTCACACGCCGCCAGGGCTGCAGGCACCGCAGCGGCACTGACGTGCACCACCGACTCAGCATGCGTATCGTCGTAGTCGAGCCCGTGCCCCAGTGTACCATTGACCAGCGCCGCCCACGGCGCCGGCACACGTTCGCGCAGGCCGATGGCCGTCGCCTCCGGCGGACCACCCATCCCCTGCGCCACGCCGGCGACGGCCGGCGCGAAATCCATCGACGACGCCGCGAGTGCCACGCCTAGAAGATCGAGCACGTGCAACTTCATCTCGGCCACCACCGCCGCCGGCAGTGCATCGAAGCGCGTGTCGGCGGCGAACGCTGCGATCGTTTCACTCGCTGAAGGCATAGCCGGAGTGTCCCGCAATCAGCGGCAAATGCAAGAAGAGGGGCAACCGCCGATGGACGCCGATCAACGCCGATTGGATCTGTATATCGTTTGCGGGAGATTCTTGATCGGCGTATATCGGCGTCCATCGCCGATTCCGTTCGTTTGGAGGACAATATGGATCAAGCGCGCCGCGAGTTTCTCAATGTCGTTCGGAGCGATGCCGTCGACGAGGCCATGCCGGTCGATGCCTACCTGGCCGTTGCCGCCAAGCCATTCAGCACACGATTGTGACCAACGAGTGGCGGACGCACGCCATGAACCGCTGGCTTGAATAGGCAGCGCCCGCGCAACGTCAAGCGAGACGATGACGACTTTCGCGCCGCCGTGCGGGCGCCGACACGCGGCGCTCGCGACCCTTCTGGTGCTCGGCACCCTCGTTCCCACAGCCGCGTCCGCCGCGCTGTCAAACGCCGACAAGAAGGCGGTCGCTGAGATGGCGCTGCAATGGGCCATCGACGGCGGCATCAGCGACTTCAAGCTGGTGAAGGATCCGGCGAATCTCGTGGTCGCGAACTTCAACATCCCCAAGGGCCTGAAGCTCGAGCTTCCCGGACGCGCGATCAGCCTTTTCTCATTGCTGCGCATCCAGGCGGAAGCCAACCACGGCGGCGACTTCCTCTACTTCCGCTTCAACCGCTTCGACGGCGATGACCACCACGCCAAAGTAGCCATCGCACTCGTGTGGGCAGTCGCCGAGAATAGCCAAACCCAATACCTCAGCGGCGGCGGTGCGACTCTGGAGTTCGAAAAGCACGACGGGAAGTGGCAGCTGCAGCCGGTTATGAACCGCTGGCAGTCGTAGAAATACTGCGGTGGGGCATCAGGCCGTGTGAAAACGTGCTTCGAGACCGCAGCACGAACGCTCGAAGGTCCCTTTACAGGTCCCTTGTCTTCTTCCACAGCGGCATCGCACGGTCCTGCCATCCGCGTTCCGTCATGGGCTCGTGCTCCGAGCAACCGGCGTTCGACGCGGCGACGGTGGCACAAGCCGCACTGTCGCACTAACGCGCGGCCGGGTCGAAGGTTGCGTGCGCTGCGCGGCGCGTGGCGTCGGCTCCTTCTCCGATCCGGCCGCCAGGGCCGGCGTCGACACGGGCCGCCGTCGCACCAAGCCTGGTTCCGGTTCGATCAACCGCAGGTAGCGGACATCGCCGGCAAATGCGTCGATGGTGGTACGGACGATGCCGGCGTTCAACGTCGAGGAGACCACCTGATTCTCTGCCTCCCACAACCCAACATGGTACGCCACGTCGTCGCGCAAGTAGACCACGAGATCGCCCACCTGGGGCTTCTCAACCAGGCGATAGGTCGTTCCCGTGAGCAGATCCGCCGTGCGCTGAAACGGCACATTCCAATCCGCGGAGCGAAACATCTGCCAGACAAACAGACTGTTCGGCAAAAAGTTCGACGTGCCGAACTCGAACGAGCGGCGCGTCAACTCGATATCGACGTGCGTGGCGAAGACGTGGGGTGGCGGCGGCGGACCGATGATCCGCCAGCCTTCGTCTGGGGCATGCACACGAAACGTGACGGTTTCTATGTATGCATTCGTATCGAAGCCGAGCGCCGACACCTGACCCACGACGGTGTAGCGGACGTCGACCTCAAGGGCACCGCCGCTCTGCGCAGGCCGTGGTGAGCCGACATCGTAGCCGGTGATCAGGATGGCGAAGTCCCACGCCGGTTCGAACGGCCAACTGACGATCGGCATCAGATCCGGCCAGCCGCGCATGTTGACGCGGCGGCCGAGCGCATCCGCCTGGCAGAACTGCCGAACGATGCCCTGCGGCCCGCTCTCCACCGCAGTCGCCGACCGTGCTGCGGCCAGCGTCGCCAGGAGGAGGACGCTCGCCGCGCGTCCTCCCATCCCGGAGTAGCTACTTCGCGACAACGTTCACGTTCACCGAACCGTCGGCGCGGTCGCCCACCGAGTCGGTCACCACCGCGGAGGTCGTCAGGACGGTTCCGGGGCTGACATCCGGGTTCACCTTGGTCGTCAACCGAATCGATACTTTGCTCGCTTGTATGAGGGTCCCGAGACGCCACATCAGCGTTCCACCAGAATTCGTCGACGGTGGTGGTGTGGACAGCACGAAGGTTGTTCCGGGCGGCTGCTGCACGACCAGCGTGACGTCATTTTCCGACCCCGCACCGCTGTTCTTCACGTTGAACGTGTAGCGCACCTGACTACCCGGGAAGGTACGGCGCACGGCAAAGATGCTCAAGGTCACTGGTGGCCCACTCGGGCGGGCCCGCACGTGTCCGAGCACCGAGACGTCCTGGTCCGCCCCTTGGTTGTCGGCCACCGTCACGACGTTACGCAGCGGTGCACCCCCATCGATGGCCGGGTCGAGGGCGGCACGCACCACGATCTCGCGCGAGGCTCGCGTTCCGATGGTTGGAAAGACCCAGGTCGCGCTCGTGTCTTGCTGACTCGTCGCTCGGGGCTGGGCGTCGACGAAATGTAGACCGTCGGGTAGCACATCGGTCACCTGCACGTTTGCTCTGGTCTGATCGGTAATGTTGATGAGCCGGACCGAATACGACACGATCGAGTTCGCCCCGGCGCTCGGGTTCTTGGGTATTGCCTTGATCGACAACACGTACGGGTTGCCCGGCGGCGCAACCGGGGTGGCGGTTGGGGTACGTGTCGGCGTTGAGGAGGGAATCGGGGTCGCCGTCGGAACCGGGGTCGACGTGGGAACCGGCGTCGACGTGGGAACCGGCGTCGACGTGGGAACCGGCGTCGCCGTCGGAACCGGAGTGGCCGTTGGAACCGGGGTCGCCGTCGGAACCGGGGTCGCGGTCGGAACCGGGGTTGCCGTTGGAACCGGCGTCGACGTTGCAACTGGCGTCGACGTTGGAACCGGCGTCGATGTCGGAGGCACGATGGGCGTCGGGGTTGCAGTGGGCGGCGGGACGATCGGGGTCGGCGTCAATGTTGGAGTCTCGGTCGGCGTCGGCGTGATCGCCGGCGTCTCTGTCTCCGTCGGCGTCTCGGTCGGTGTGGGCGTCTCGGTGGCCGTCGGCGTTTCCGTCGCTGTCGACGTCTCAGTCGGTGTCTCCGTCGGCGTGCCGGTCGGCGTTTCTGTCAGCGTCCCCGTGGGCGTCTCGGTCGGCGTCTGCGTCGGGGTGTCGGTGGGTGTCTCGGTTGGCGTATCCGTTGGCGTCTCGGTTGGCGTATCCGTCGGCGTCGGCGTGTCGGTCGGGGTTGGTGTCTCCGTCGGCGTCTCGGTCGGTGTATCAGTTGGGGTCTCCGTCGGGGTGTCGGTCGGGGTCTCCGTCGGGGTGTCGGTCGGCGTCTCCGTCACGGTCGGGGTGATCGTGGGAGTTTCCGTAGCCGTCGGGGTAGCGGTGAAGGTGGGGACGAAGAGCGCGACGCTAACATTTCCGTCCCCGCCGAATACGGGCAGGCTGATCGCACTGGAATCTTCGGCGAACGGGTTGGAGTTGACGATTGGATAGTCGGCCGGCGGCGCTGCCGGCTGGATATCGAAGGTACACGTGTAGAGCGGGCCGTCCGGAATCGGGCTGGCGCTCGCCGGCGGGCCCTGCACCACCACGCTGATGGTGGTGTCCGTCGCGGTGATATTGGTGATCGTCGCCGACAGGGTCTTTCCCAGGGAGCTGACGCCGGGGTCGAGCATGCAGCTCATCGGATCCACGCTCAATACGGTGTTGGGATAGGTGAAGTCGTTGCCCGTCCCCGCCACCTGCAGGCCGCCCGTGATCAGGCTCGTGGTGAT
>Ga0335082_10002340_pt1 | contig 20388 bp, 20 predicted proteins | sample Lox_Sample_41_FD_206718 | JGI IMG/M metagenome (GOLD analysis project Ga0335082, IMG submission 206718) | Soil microbial communities from Loxahatchee National Wildlife Refuge, Florida, United States - Lox_Sample_4.1 | ecosystem: Environmental > Terrestrial > Soil > Wetlands | place: USA...
CGCGAGCGGCAAGTCGAAGCTCGCGCTGACGCTCGCGCTGCAGCATCCGCTCGAGATCGTCAGCGTGGATTCCGCGCAGGTCTACCGCGGCATGGACATCGGCACGGCGAAGCCCTCGGCCGCCGAGCGCGCCGCGGTGCCGCACCACCTCGTCGACCTCGTCGATCCTGACGAGCGCTATTCCGCGGGCCGCTTCCGCGAGGACGCGCTGCGCGCCGTCGCGGACATCCTCGCGCGCGGCAGGATCCCGCTGCTGGTCGGCGGCACGATGCTCTATTACCGCGCGCTGGCGGCGGGTCTGGACGCGCTGCCGGCGGCCGACGCCGCGGTGCGCGCCCAGATCGACCGCGAAGCGGCGCGGCGCGGCTGGCCCGCGCTGCACGCCGAGCTCGCGCGCGTGGACCCTCGCGCGGCCGCGCGCCTGGAGCCCGCGGACGCGCAGCGCATCCAGCGCGCGCTCGAAGTCTGGCGCCTCACCGGCGAGCCGATCTCGAAACTGCAGTCCGGAGAGCATGCCGCGCTGCCGTTCGAGCTGCGCGCGTTCGCGCTGCTGCCCGAGGACCGCGCCGCGCTGCACGAGCGAATCGCCGGGCGTTTCGAAGCGATGCTGAGATCGGGATTGGTCGACGAACTGCGTGCATTGAGAAGGAAATTCCGTTTGAACGCGCAACTGCCCGCCATGCGCGCGGTCGGCTACCGGCAGGCGTGGCGCTATCTCGAAGGCGAGATCTCGGAGGGGGAGCTGCGCGACACGGGCATCGCCGCCACGCGCCAGCTCGCCAAGCGCCAGCTCACCTGGCTGCGCAGGCTGGCCGGCCTCGCGCCCGCGCGCGACCTGGACTCCGCGCTGAGCCTGGCCTGAGCGCCGGGGACGCGCTCAGTCGAGGCTGAGCCCGACCGCCCTGGCGGCGCGGCCGTAGGCCTCCAGCTGCTGCGCGACGAAGGCGCTCAGCTCCTCGGGCGTGGAGCTGCGCGCCTCGAACGCGAGCTTGCCGAAGGCTTCCTTGACGTCGGGCTTGGCGAGCAAGGAGACCATCTCCCGGTTCAAGCGGTCGACGATCTCCTTCGGCATCTTTGCCGGGCCGAACAGGCCGCCCCAGGGCGTGATCGGCACGTCGGGCAGCCCGGATTCCTTCAGCGTGGGCGCCTCCGGCAGCAGCGCGTTGCGGCTGGGCAGCAGCGTGGCGAGCGCCTTCACCTTGCCCTCCTTCACCTGCGGCGCGAGGCTGGCGGGCGTCGCGATCGTGAAATTGACGCGCCCGGCGAGGAAGTCCACCGTGAGCGGTCCGTCGCCCTTGTACGGAATGTGCACCGCCTCGAATTTCTGCTGCGCGGCGAACTGCGCGGTGGCGAGGATGCTCGTCGCGTTGCCGGTGCCGTAGTTGAGCTTGCCGGGATTGGCGCGCGCGTAGGCGATCAGCTCGTTGATGTTGTTCACCGGCAGGCTCGCGTGCGAGAACACGAAGAAGCCGAAAATGCCGACCAGCGAGACCGGCGTGAAGTCGTTCACCGGGTCGTAGGGCGGCGCCTTCTTCGCCGCCGGCGCGTACGACATGCCGGTCGCCGTGCCGTAATACAGCGTGTAGCCGTCGGGCGGCGCCTGCTTCGCTGCCTCCGAGGCGATGATGCCCTCGGCGCCGGGCTTGGTCTCGATGATGATCGCCTGGCCGAGCTGCTGCGCGAGAGGCAGCACGAAGATGCGCGCGCCGAGCTCGGCCGCGCCGCCGGGCGGGAACGGCACGATGATCCGCACCGGCTTGCTCGGGTATTGCGCGAGCGCGGCCGAGCACGCGAGCGAGGCGAGAAGCGCGGCGAAGAATCGGTTCATGGCGTCATTCCGGTTGCATGCCGATGGATTTGAGGATTGCGCGGTAGGCCTCGAGCTGCGACTTGGTGAACGCGGCCAGCTCTTCGGGCGTGCTCGGACTGGTGGGAAACGCCTGCTTGTCCAGCTGCGCGACGACCTCCGGGCGCTTCATGGCGTCGTGGAACTCCTTGTTCAGGCGCATCTGCAGCTCGCGCGGCAGCTTGGCCGGCGCGTACAGCCCCGCCCAGGAGACCACCGAATAGCCGGGAATGCCGACCTCGGCCATCGTCGGCACGTCGGGCAGCAGGCCGGAGCGCACCTTGAGGTTGGTGGCGAGCGCGCGCAGCTTGCCGTCCTTGAGGTGCGAAAGGCCCGTGGTCGGCGTGGCCCAGAGCAGCTGTACGCGCCCGGCGATGATGTCGGTGACCGCCTGCGGCTCGCCCTTGTAGGGCACATGGGTCATATCGATGCCCGCCAGCGAGTTCATCTGCGCGAAGGAGATGATGCCGGTCGTGTTGCCGGTGGCGTAGTTGAGCTTGCCGGGATTGGCCTTGGCGTAGTCCACCAGCTCCTTGAACGACTTGATCGGCGTCGCCGCGTTGATGTACAGGAAGAAGGTGTAGCGGCCGATGTCGGTGATCGGCGTGAAATCCGCCAACGGGTCGTAGGGCGGCTGCTTCTTCATCGCCACCGCCACCGCCATCGGGCTGTTGGTCGCCATGAACAGGGTGTAGCCGTCGGGCGCCGAGCGCGCGACTTCCGCGCCGGCGATCGCGCCGTCGGCGCCCGCCTTGTTGTCGACGACGATCGGCTGGCCCACAGCCGCCGAGACCGACTGGCCGAGGATGCGCGCGATGGTGTCGGTCGCCGACCCGGCAGGGAACGGCACGACGACGCGGATGGGCTTGGACGGGTACGACTGCGCGAATACGGGCGCGGCGAGCAGCAGCGCCGCCGCGCAAAGCAACAGGCGTTTCATCTGAACTTCCTCCCTGGGGCCGATTATAGAATGGCCCGCAGCAGGGCATCGGGAGATTCGCATGGAAATCGGAGTGATCGGCCTGGGCCGGATGGGCGCCAACATGGCGCGGCGCATGGCGCGCGGCGGAGCGCGCGTGCTCGCCTACGACCGCGAGCCGGCGGCGCGCGCGGCGCTGTCGGGCGAGAGCAACGTCGAATGCGTGGACAGCCTGCCCGCGCTCGCCGCGAAGCTGGGCGGCGAGCGCGTGCTGCTCGTGATGCTGCCCGCGGGCCCGGCGACCGAGGACACGCTCGCCGCGCTGCCGCCGCTGCTCTCGGCGGGCGACACGCTGGTGGACGGCGGCAATGCCTTCTACAAGGACTCCATGGCGCGCGCGCTGGAAATGTCGCAGCGCGGCCTGCGCTACATCGACGCCGGCGTTTCCGGCGGCGTGCACGGCCTCGCCGGCGGCTACTGCCTCATGCTGGGCGGCACGCCGAAGTCGGTCGAGCGCTTCGAGCCGTTCGCGCGCCTGCTCGCGCCCGCGCCCGACCGCGGCTGGCTGCACTGCGGGCCGAGCGGCGCCGGCCACTTCGCCAAGATGATCCACAACGGCATCGAGTACGGCATGATGCAGGCCCTCGCCGAGGGCTTCGCGCTGCTCGCGGCGCGCAAGGACCTGGAGTTCGACCTCGGCCGCCTCGCCGAGACCTGGCGGCACGGCAGCGTGGTGCGCTCCTGGCTGCTCGACCTGTGCGCCGAGGCGCTCGCAGAGGACGAGGACATGGCGCGCGTCGCGCCCTTTGTCGCCGATTCGGGCGAAGGCCGCTGGACGGCGCAGGAGTCGGTGGAGCTCGGCGTTCCGGCGCCGGTGATCGCGATGGCGCTGATGGCGCGCTTCTCCAGCCAGGGCAAGTCCGATTACGCGCGCAAGCTGCTCGCCACGCTGCGCGCCAGGTTCGGCGGCCACGACGTGCGCCGGGCGTGATCCTGGTCCTCATGGGCGTATCCGGCTCGGGCAAGAGCACGATCGGGCCTCGCCTCGCCGCGCGCCTCGGCTGCGAATTCATCGAGGGCGACGACTACCATCCCGGCGCCAACGTCGCCAAGATGGCCGCGGGGACGCCCCTGACGGACGAAGATCGCTGGCCCTGGCTGCAGCGCCTCAACGACGACCTGCGGCAGCGGCGCGACGCGGTGCTGGCATGCTCGGCGCTGAAGCAATCGTATCGGGACGCCCTGTTGAGCGGGATCGCCGATGGCGTTCTCGTCTATCTCGAGGGCGGCATCGAGCTCATTCGCGCTCGGCTCGCGGCCCGCAAGCATCGCTACATGCCCGCGTCGCTGCTCGAGAGCCAGTTCGCCGCGCTCGAGCCTCCCGCCGGCGCGATCCGCGTCGACATCGCGCAGCCGCCGGAGCACTGCGCCGAAGCGATCCTGCGCGCGCTCGGCCGCTAAGCTCAGCCCCACTGCCGGATCTCGAGCCAGAGCGCGGACACGGCGCGGCCGAAGCTGCGCATGGCTTCCATGGCGAGAACCGACAGCTCGTACGCGGGACGGATCGGCGCGATTTCCTGCTCCAGCCGCTGCGTGATCGTCATAACGCTCCCCCTTTTGCGGCCAGGGCCCCCCGCCCTGGTGCAGCCATGCTGCGCCGCCCTCGCCCGCAGCTGGCTTAGCGGCGGCTTATAGATGGCTTACAGAGACTCGTTGCAGGGCGCAGGATTGGTAAAGTGGCGTCGGGGGACCACGACCATGAGCGACGCCGCCTACCCGGACGCGCTGCCGTCGCAGTACCGGCTGCACTGGTACGTGCTCGAGCGCGTGCTGGGCCAGGGCGGTTTCGGCATCACCTACCTCGCGCGCGACACCAACCTCGACCAGGCGGTGGCGATCAAGGAGTACCTGCCGGTCGACGTGGCGACGCGGCGCGCCGACTCGACCGTGCGGCCGCGCAGCGACGACCAGGCCGAGCGCTACCGCTGGGGCCTGGAGCGGTTCATCCGCGAGGCGCGCACGCTGGCGCGCTTCGACCACCCGAACATCGTGCGCGTGCTGTCCGTGTTCGAGCAGAACAGCACCGCCTACATGGTGATGCGCTTCGAGGAGGGCGAGAACTTCGGCGCGCTGCTCGAGCGCCGGCACACCGTGAGCGAGGACGAGCTCATGCGCGTGCTGCTGCCGGTGCTCGACGGCCTCAAGCTCGTGCACGACGCGGGCTTCATCCACCGCGACATCAAGCCGGACAACATCCACATCCGCGCCGACGGCAGCCCGGTGCTGCTGGATTTCGGCTCGGCGCGCCTGTCGCACGGCCACGCGCACACCGTGACGATCCTCGTCGCCCCCGGCTACGCGCCGTTCGAGCAGTACTACTCGAGCGGCGAGGACCAGGGCCCGTGGACCGACATCTACAGCCTGGGCGCGACCTGCTACCGCGCCCTCTCCGGCGCCGCGCCGATGGACGCCATCGCGCGCAGCAAAGGCATCCTCGGCAGCACGCGCGAGCTGCTCGTGCCGGCGGCCGCAGTGGGCGCGGGGCGTTATTCGGAACGGCTCCTGAAGGCGATCGACCATGCGCTCGCGTTCGCCGAGAAGGACCGCCCCGCGACGATCGACGAATGGCGCAAGGAGCTCGGCGGCGCGAAGCCGCCGGCCCGTCAGCCGCAGGCGCCCGCCGCGCCCGCGCGCGCCGCGACCGCGCCGACGCTGATGGCCGGCGAGCCCAGGACGCCCTTCGCGCGCACCGCCGCGCTCGTCGCCGCGGTCGCCGCCGTGGCGGTCGTCGCAGGCGGAATCGGCGCCTACATCGCCATGCATGGAGCGTCTTCGGCGCCGTCGCGCACGCCGGTCGAAACCAAAGCTGCGACGCCCCCGGACGCCGCCGCCGCAAGGAAAGTGGAACTCGAACGGCAGGAACAGGCGCGCGCGGAGGCCGAGCGCAAGGAACAGGCCCGTCTGGAGGCCGAGCGGCAGGCGCAGGCCGAGCGCGACCGGCAAGAGCAGCAGCGACGCGCGGACGAAGAGGCACGCAAGCGCAAGGAGGAGCAGGAAGCAAATCGCAGGCTCGAACGCGAAAAGGAGCAAAAGCGGCTCGCTGCGCTGAGAGACGCGGCAAGGAGGCAACAGGCAGAACAAGCGAAGTCGAACCCAACACCACCGCCACCGCCGCCGGAATCGGCATGCGCCGCCAAGAGCGAGAATGCCATTTACGACTGCTACCACGAGCTCGCGAGCAAAGGAAACGCGCAGGCTGCGCTCAAGGTCGGCGAGCTGTTCGAAGTCGGCAAGGGCGTACCGTCGCCCAGCAACAACTACGCGTATTACTGGTATGCCGTGGCCGAGCGCCTCGGCGCTGCGGATGCCAAGGCAAAGAAGGACGCAGTCGCAGCGCACCTGCAGCCGCTCGAAATTCAGCAGATGGACAGACAGGCGCGCGCGCGCGCGCTATCCGGCAGATGATCGCCGGACGAGAACGCACGGGGAGCATTATGCGCAGATTTGCCTGGATCTTGGTTTGCGTCGCCCTTGCGCTGCTGCAGGGCTGCGATCCGACGGGCCGGCTCGGCATGAGAGAGCCGGAGCCGCCAAAACCGCGTGCCACGCCTTCCCCGCCACCGCCGTCGCCGGAGAAGATCGCGGAGGCATTCACCGTGCTCAACGCCGCGCTCAAGGCAGCCAACGAGCGGATCATCAAGGAGCGCGGCTCGCGCACTGTGACGGCGCCGCACGCCACCGCCTTCGAAGCGCTGACGGCGGGCCTGACGCGCCTCGGCATGATTGTCGAGATCCGCGACCCGGACGCGGGCCTCCTCGCCGTGGCGGCACCGGCGCCGAAGCCGCTCGACGCCGCCGAGTGGGATACCACCCAGCGGTCGGACCGTCCGCTGATGGCGAGCATCATCTGTCCGATCCTCGGCGAGTTCTGCAGGACCATCACGTTCGAGCCGGAGGATTTCGTCATCGTCATCAATTCCACCGTGCGCGCGCTGGAAGGCGGGCGCAGCGAGGTATCGCTCACCGCACGCATGCGCGAGATCCGGCCGCGGCCGGGCGTGCCGCGCCGCGAGTACCCGCCGCCGACCGGCGTGCAGATGGCGCTCGACAAGATCTGGGCGGAATTCGACCGCGCGCTTGCCGAGCGGCAGTCGCGCCGCTAGCTATTTCCCCGGCGCAGCCTGGACAGGCGCGAGGGCGGCGGGCGCGCGCTGGCCGCCGGCCTTCAGCTTCTCAATGTATTCAAGCTCGTGCTGAGCGATTTTGTTGCCCGGCTCGATCTCGAGCGATTTCTGGTACGCGGTTTCGGCTTCCGGCAGGCGGCCGAGTTCGATCAGGGCGAAGCCGCGGCCGCGATGGATGAGCGCGAGCAGCGGCTTGTCTAGCCCAGGATGATTCACGAGCTCGTCGTAGACGGAGAGCGCCTCTTCGTATCGCTTGAGCGAAACGAGTGCGACCCCGCGCTCGTACATCAGCGGCGCCCAGTGCTTGCCCAGATGGTGTTCGCCGGTTGCCACAAAGAAGGTGAGGCCGAGGGTCAGTACCCGCAGCGCGTCTTCCGGCCGGCCGACCTCGTTGTAGTAGCTACCCAGGGTGAGCGCCAGGAACGGATAGGGATTGGCCATCGCGGTGGCGCTCTTGCCTTCCCTCACCGCGCTCGCCATGGCGAACAGGGTTTCTTCGCGGCCGTCCGTGAGCACCGTGCCGTGCGCGGCCGCATCCTCGATTGCCTGCCTGCCGCCGATCAGCGTCCACTCGATCTCCGCAGCATGCGCTTTCACTGCGAGGATGCCGCCCGACCGCGAATCGGCGAACGTAGCGCGCGCCAAGGCTGTTGCCGCCTGGTACGGCGAATCGTCAGCGGCGCGTGCGGCGGGCAATGCTGCCGCTAGCAAGCCGAGGAGGAGCGCAGCAATCGTGGCGAGGCGCACGCGGCGGACCTCAGGATGGCGCCTTGCTGGAGACACTGGCGTAGACCGCCTGGGTCTCGGCCGAAGGCATGACCTTCATCTTCGTGGCGAGCACGCTGCGCAGCCGCTCGTAGACGGTGCGCGCTTCGGCCAGGTCGCCCGCGCGCTGGCAGGCGAGCATGAGGTTGCGGTACGGCGCCTCGTAGAGCGGGTCGACGTCGATGAGCCGCTGGTAGCCCTCCAGTCCGGCCGCCGGCTCGCCCGCCTCCTCGCAGGCGCGCGCCGCGCGCGCGAGGCAGCGCAGCAGGCGCGAGCGGATCTGCTCGCGCAGGGCGAGAAAGCTCGGCTGCTCGGATTCGTCGGGAAGGAACGGGCCGCGGTAGAGCGCGAACGCTTCCTCGACGAGCGCGCGCAGCGCGGGGATGCGCGCGGCCTGCGGCGGCCCGCGCAGCTGCTCGTCGAACTCGGCCAGCACCGATTCGAGCGCCCAGAGATCGACCCAGACCTGGCCCGCGTCGAGGCCGAGCCTGCCCTCGCGCAGCTGCAGCGCCTCGTCGTCGCCCAGCAGTCGGCGCAGCCGGTGCAGCGCCGCGGTGAAGGACTTGTGCGCATAGTCCGCGTCGACGTGCGGCCAGAGAGCGTCACCCAGCTGGTCGGCGCGCACGTTGTGCCCGCCCTGCGCGATCAGCACCTTGAGCAGCTCCACCGGGCGGCCCGGCCCCTTGCCCGAGAATTCCACGGGCGCATCGGCGCGCAGCAGCTCGAAGCGCCCCAGCGTCGCGACGCGGAACGTCCAGGGCCAGTCCGCGACGCGCAGCGGCGCCGCGCGCGGCACCAGCCGGCGCTCGCGCGCGAGGCTGCGCGCGTACTCGGGCTCGACGCGCCGCCGCAGCGCGAGCGCGCAAAGATCGGCCGTCTCGCGCGGCCGCCACCACGGCGCATGGCGAAAGCCGTGCCCCCGTCCGAGCGCGAACGCCGCCGAGGCGGCGGCGAGCGCCGCCGCTTCGTCGCCCGCGCCCAGCGCGGCGTCGGCGGCCGCGAGCTGCGCACAGAAACCGAGCAGCGGGCTGCGCTGCGCGTCCGCGATCGCCTGGGCGGCGCGCAGCTGCACCTCGGCGGCGCGCCGGTCGCCCGCGACGCAGCGCGCGAGCGCGCAGCGCGCCAGGCACTCGAGCCAGGGCAGCCCCGTCTCGGCGGCAAGCGCCACCGCCGCGCGGGCGTCGCGCAACGCGCCGTCCGGGTCGCCCTCGAGGCAGGCCAGCCAGCTGCGCAGATAGTGGAGGATGGCCCGGTCGCCGCGCCGCGGCTGCGCGTCGGCCGAGTCGAGGCGCTGCACCTCGGCGCGCGCGGCGTCGCGCTCGCCGGCGCCGAGCGCTGCGGCCGCCGCGATGGCGCGCAGCCAGCCTTCGTAGCCGCGCAGCCCGTCGGCCTCGGCCGCCTGCAGGCAGGCGGCGGCGCTTTCCCTCGCGCGCGCGTGGGCGCCGTCGAGCAGGTGGTGCAGCGCGGCCGCGATTCCGGCGGCCATCCCGAAGCGCGGCGGCCGCGCGCGCGCCTCGGCCTGCATGGCCTCGACCGTCGCGCCCGAGACGGCGAAATCGCCGCGCAGGAGCGCCGCCGCGGCGCGCGCGAACGGCAGGCGCGCGCGCGCGATCCAATCGTCCAGGCCCGCGTGGCCGGCGTCACGCAGAAGCAGCGCCCGCGCCATCGCGCCGGCGGCGGCGGCCGCGACGTCCTCCGGCGCGCGGCCGGCCGTTTTCTGCAGCAGCGCGGCGAGCTGCGCGCACCAGCGGTCGAGGGGCGCCAGGTCGTCGAACTCGAAGACCACGGCGTCGATGAGCCCGCAGCAGCTGCGGATCGCGCCGAGGCCGTCTGCCGCGCGTTGAAATCCGTCGAAGGCCTGCTCGAAGCGCCGGCGCGCCTCGCGCGGCGCCGTGCGCGCGCGGCACTCGGCGAGCGCGAGCAGCAGCGCCGGATCCGCCTCGAGGACCGCGGCGGGCAGCAGGTCCAGCCAGCCGCCGAGCGTCGCCGTGCGCCCCTGCGCGATCAGCCGGCCGGCTTCCGCGCCGGCCACGCTCGCGATCGCCTCCCAGTCGCGGCACTCGACCAGCAGCGCGACCGCGTCCTCCACCTGCCCCGCGTCGCGCAGCAGTTGCGCCGCGCGCCTCAGGTGCGCCGGCTCCAGCGCCTCGGGCAGCGCCTGCTGGGCGCGCCCGCGCAGGAATTCCCTCAGCAGGGGATGCAGCTGGTAGACGCGGCCCTCGTCGGCGCGCACTTCGCTCACGAAGTAGTTGTTGAGCGCGAGGTTGACGAGCAGGCGTCCCGCCATCGCCTCCCCCGACAGCGCGCGCGCGACCTCGGCGGTCATGCGCGGCAGGCAGGCGACGCGCAGCAGCAGCTCGCGCGCCGCCGGCTCGAAGCGGTCGAAGATTTCCCCCGCCAGGTAGTCGAACACGGCTTGCGGCGCCGCGTGCCCCGGCAGCTCCGCCACCCGGCCGGCGAGCTTGGCGTGCTCCAGCATCAGCACCAGCCCCGCGGCCCAACCCTGCGTGCGCTCGTGCAATTGCGCCGCGGCTTGCGCGCTGAGCGGCTGCCCGCGCTGCCGCGCAATCTCGGCGAGCTCGTCCGGGCCGACGCGCAGGGCATCGCCGCCGAGATATTGCAGCTCGCCCGTCGCGCGCAGGCGGGCGAACTGCACGGGCGGGTCGCGGCGGCTGATCACGATGATGCAGCCCTGGCGCGGAACCTGGCCGATCGCCGCTTCCAGCACGCGGTAGAGCGGGCTGTCGCCCGCCACCGCGTGCAGGTTGTCGAGCACCAGCGCGAACGGGCCCTTGGTCCGGGAAAACAGGTTGCGGAAGAAGCGCCGCGCAAAGGCCTCGAGGTCGGCCCCCTCCGGCAAGGTTTCGGGCGCGCGCTCACGCGCCTTCCCGCCCTCCAGCTTGCGCGCGGCATGCCCCAGGTAATGGAAAAACGAGGCGATATCGGCGTCGTCCGGGTCGACCTGGTACCACAGGCTGCGCAGGCGGCGCGCCTCGACGTAGCTTGCCGCGAGCGTGGTCTTGCCCGAGCCCGGGGCGCCGGAGATCCAGACCGCCGTGCGCCCGGGCGCGCCGTCCAGGCGCGCGAACAGCCGCTCGCGAGGCACGGCGCTGCCGACCACCGGGCGCGTGGTCTTGGCGAACGCGATGCTATGCGGCTGCGCTGCGCTCATTCCGGTTCTCCGCCGTGCGCCCATCTTTGCACAACGCGGGGGCCCGGCGCGGGCCCGGCGCTTACAGATGGCTTATAGCTGGCTAGCGCAACTCCACGAGCTGGGCGACGATGCGAGTCGCGCCCTCGTCGGGCGTGCGCCCGACGCGCTCGACGCGGGCGAGCTGGCCGGACTTGCCGGAATACCAGAGCGTTTCGCGAGCGACGGCCGCGATGCGGCCGTCTTCGATGTATGACAAGGTCCCGTCGATCTTGAGCAGCGTGGTGCCCGGCTCGACCGGCCCCGGATTCGACCCCGCTTCGACCAGCGTGCCCTCGTAGCGCTTCACTCGTCCGGCCTTGATCCCGCCTCCCGGCAGCTGCCAGGGCCATTCCCAGGCGATCTTCTGTCCCAGGCGGATCCTGTCGCCGAAATTGGCCGTATACAGAAAGAAGCCGGGGAAGCGCGTATTGGCGAGCGAAGGATGCCCGCGCCCGATGGTGCCCAGCTCGAACTTCATGTTGCCCTGCGCATGCCTGAATTCCGTCTGCACGACGAGCGCGCCGCCTCGCTGGACCGTGCGGTACTCGAGCACCGCGTTGCGCCACATCGGCGGCTCCAGGGTGACGCGATAGACCCAGGTCATGCCGGCAGGCGGAAGCCAGACCGGCCAGCCCGTATCGTCCCCCGGCTTCGCCTGCGGAGACGCTTTCGCTGCCTTGGTCGGCGCCGACGCCGCGGATTTGGCAACGGGGGCAGGCTTGGCGACCGGCGCGGGCGGCGGCTCCGGCTGGTCGCGCATTCGGTCCACGGCGCCCTCGACCGCGCCGCGCAGCGTCGCCAGCGTGCCGGGAGCGCCGGCGGGCGCCGCCGGCTCCGGCTGCTTGAGGAACAGGACGTAGAGGAAAAGACCCGCCAGCAGCGCGACGGCCGCGCCGAAAAACGCCAGCGCGAGCGGGTCGAGTCGCTTCACATCAGTGCATCAGCGGCACGACCAGCAGCGCGACGATGTTGATGATCTTGATGAGCGGGTTCACCGCGGGGCCGGCGGTGTCCTTGTAGGGATCGCCCACCGTGTCGCCCGTGACCGCGGCCTTGTGCGCGTCCGAGCCCTTGCCGCCGTGATGGCCGTCCTCGATGTACTTCTTGGCGTTGTCCCAGGCGCCGCCGCCCGTGCACATCGAGATGGCGACGAACAGGCCCGTGACGATGGTGCCCATCAGCACGCCGCCCAGCGCCTGCGGCCCGAGGATGAGGCCGACGAGGATCGGCACGAGCACCGGCAGCAGCGACGGGATCATCATCTCCTTGATCGCCGCTTTGGTGAGCAGGTCCACGGCGGTGCCGTACTCGGGCTTGGCGGTGCCCTCCATGATGCCCTTGATCTCCTTGAACTGGCGGCGCACTTCGAGCACCACCGAGCCTGCCGCGCGGCCGACGGCCTCCATCGCCATCGCGCCGAAGAGGTAGGGCACGAGTCCGCCGATCAGAAGGCCGATCACCACCATGTGGTCGGAGAGGTCGAACGAGATCGACTTGCCGGCCGCGTCGAGCGCGTGCGTGTAGTCGGCGAACAGCACGAGCGAAGCGAGGCCCGCCGAGCCGATGGCGTAGCCCTTGGTGACCGCCTTGGTGGTGTTGCCTACCGCGTCCAGCGGGTCGGTGATGTCGCGCACGGAATCCGGCAGGTCGGCCATCTCGGCGATGCCGCCCGCGTTGTCGGTGATCGGGCCGTAGGCGTCGAGCGCCACGACGATGCCGGCCATCGACAGCATCGAGGTCGCGGCGATCGCGATGCCGTACAGGCCGGCCAGCATGTAGGAGACGAAGATCGCCACGCAGACCGCGGCCACCGGCCAGGCGGTGGACTTCATCGACACGCCCAGGCCCGCGATGATGTTGGTCGCATGCCCGGTGACGCTCGCCCCGGCCACGTGCTGCACGGGCGAGTACTGCGTGCCCGTGTAGAACTCGGTGATCCAGACGAGGAATCCGGTGAGCGCCATGCCGACGACGGCGGTGCCCCAGAGGTGCCAGACCGTGATCATCTTCTTCGCGCCGCCGACGTCGAACGGCACGTCCCTGACGATGTCGCCCATCATGACCTGGGTGATCGGCCAGAACGCGATCAGCGCGAGCGCGCCCGCGACGATGAGGCCCTTGTAGAGCGCCGGCATCACGTTCTTGTCGCCCGGCTGCGCCTTCACGAACCAGGTGCCGACGATCGAGGCGATGATCGCGAAGCCGCCGATGGCGAGCGGGTAGATCACCGCGTTGGCGCTCGTGGTCTTCACCATCAGCGCGCCGAGGATCATGGTGGCGATGATCGTCACCGCGTAGGTCTCGAACAGGTCCGCGGCCATGCCGGCGCAGTCGCCGACGTTGTCGCCGACGTTGTCGGCGATCACCGCCGGGTTGCGCGGATCGTCCTCGGGAATCCCCGCTTCGACCTTCCCGACCAGGTCGGCGCCGACGTCCGCGCCCTTGGTGAAGATGCCGCCGCCCAGCCGCGCGAAGATCGAGATCAGCGAGCCGCCGAAGCCCAGGCCGATCAGCGGGTGGATCACCGTGGCGAGATCCCTGGTGTCGTGCGCGTTCGCGTACAGGATCGCGAAGTAGCCCGCGACGCCCAGCAGCGCGAGGCCGACCACCAGCAGGCCCGTGATCGCGCCGCCGCGAAACGCAACGTTGAGCGCCTCGTTAAGGCCGGTGCGAGCGGCCTCCGCGGTGCGCACGTTGGCGCGCACCGAGACGTTCATGCCGATGTAGCCCGTGGCGCCCGAGAGCACCGCGCCGATGACGAAGCCGGCCGCGGTAGCGCCGTCGAGGAAGATGCCGATGAGAACCGCGAGCACCACGCCCACGGCGCCTATCGTCATGTACTGGCGGTTCAGGTACGCGCCCGCCCCCTCGCGCACCGCGGCCGCGATCTCGCGCATGCGCTCGTTGCCCTCGGGCTGCGAAAGGATCCACTTGATCGAGACCGCGCCGTACAGGATTGCGATCACGGCGCAGATGAGCGCGAAGACGACGCCACCGGACATGCGAATACCCCCTTGAAAAGAGGGCGAATTCTAGCAGGATCGGGCGCGTTTCAGGCGCCGCTCAGCCGCCGAGAGCGGCGATCGCCCGGGCCTTGATCTCCTCGACCGAGCCGTGGCCCGAGATGCGCCGGTGCTTCGGCGCGCGCGCATCGCCCGCCGCCGCCCAGCGCTGGTAGTAGTTGATGAGCGGCTCGGTCTGGGAGTGGTACACGGCGAGGCGCTTGCGCACGGTGTCCTCGCGATCGTCGTCGCGCTGCACGAGCGGCTCGCCCGTCGCATCGTCGCGGCCCTCGGCCTTCGGGGGATTGAACTTGACGTGGTAGGTGCGGCCGGAGGCGAGGTGCACGCGGCGGCCGCCCATGCGCGCGATAATCTCCTCGTCGGGGACGTCGATCTCGAGCACGAATTCGATCGCCACGCCCGCGCTCTTCATCGCCTCGGCCTGCGGCAGGGTGCGCGGAAAGCCGTCGAACAGGTAGCCGTTCGCGCAATCGGGCTGCCGGAGGCGCTCCTTTACGAGCGCAATGATGAGGTCGTCGGAAACCAGCTGGCCCGCGTCCATGAGCTTCTTCGCGGCGAGCCCGGTGGGCGTGCCCGCCTTCGCCGCGGCACGCAGCATGTCGCCCGTGGAGATCTGCGGGATGCCGAAATGCCGGGCGACGAAGTTCGCCTGCGTGCCTTTGCCTGCGCCCGGCGGACCGAGCAGGATCAAGCGCATCGTATTGTTCTCCCTTAGCCGAGCATTCTACGCACCGCGTCGAGGTCCTGGGGCGTATCGACGCCCGGCGGTGACTCGACATCGCTCGTCGTTACCGCGATGCGGAATCCGTGCCAGAGCGCGCGCAGCTGTTCGAGGGCCTCGGAACGCTCGAGCGGCGAAACCGAAAGGGAAGAATACTTGTTCAAGAACGAAACCCGGTAGGCGTAGATGCCGATGTGCCTGTTCGCAGCGACTCTGCCATCCCTGGGAAAGGGAATTCCAGAACGGCTGAAATAAAGCGCGTAGCCCTTCGCATCGAGAACGACTTTCACCACGTTCGGGTTGGCGAAGTCGGCCTCGCCACGGATCGGATGGCAGGCGGTGGATATGCTCGCGTCGGGGCTGCGCGCGAGCGCGCCGGCCACCTCGGCGATCAGGCCCGGCTCGATGAGCGGCTCGTCGCCCTGCACGTTGACGACGATGTCCTCGGCGCCAAGGCCGAGCGCCGCGGCGGCTTCGGCGATGCGGTCCGTGCCGGAGGCGTGCTCGGCGCGCGTCATGAGCGCGCGGAAGCCGGCGCGCTCCACGGCCTCCAGGATGCGCCGGTCGTCGGTCGCCACCGCCACGCTGCGCGCGCCGCTGGCGCGCGCGCGCTCGCAGACGTGGACCACCATCGGCTTGCCGGCGAGCTCGGCGAGCGGCTTGCCCGGGAAGCGCGTCGAGGCGTAGCGCGCCGGGATCAAGACGTGAAAACTCAGGCGATTTCCTCTTCGGGCGGCAGCCTGCGCGCGTCCTCCTCGAGCATCACCGGAATGCCGTCCTTCACCGGGAAGCCGAGGCGATCGGCCTTGCAGAGCAGCTCCGCGGCCTCGCGCCGGTACACCAGCGGCCCCTTGCAGAGCGGGCAGACGAGGATCTCAAGCAGCTTTGGGTCCACCGAGCTTCTCCAGCAGCCAGCGTTGGAACGCGGGATCGAGCGCGGCGCTCACCGGGAACACCCAGAAATGCGCCTGCGCGAAGCGCTTGCATTTTACCGCGTCCTTCTCCGTCATCACGACCGGGTCGGCGTCGCCGAACTCGAAGTCCCCGGCCCGGAACGGATGGTGGTCGGGAAACGGATGCGGCACCGGCTTGAGGCCGAAGCGCGCGAGCTGCAGGAAGAAGCGCCGCGGATCGCCGATGCCCGCCACCGCGTGCACGCGCTGGCCGGCGAAGGACTTGGCCGCGCGCACGTCGCGCGCGTCGGTGAAGCGCACCAGCTTGTCGCCCTCGAGCGCCATGCGATAGCCCTGCTCCCGCGACTCGCCGTGCACCACCACGGCGTCCACCGAGCGCAGGCGCGCGCGCGGCTCGCGCAGCGGCCCCGCCGGCTGGAGAAAGCCGTTGCCGAGCGCGCGCTCGTCGAGCACGCAGATCTCCAGATCGCGCCGCATCGCATAGTGCTGCAGGCCGTCGTCGCTCAGGATTACGTTGCATTCCGGATGCTGCGCGCGCAGCGCGCGGCAGGCGGCGACGCGGTCGGGAGCGACCCACACGGGGCAGCCGCTGCGGCGCGCGAGCAGCATCGGCTCGTCGCCCACCTCGGCCGGGTCCGAGGCGATCGTCGCTTCGCGCGGCGCCGCCGCGTTGCCGCCGTAGCCCCGCGACACGATGCCGGGCTTCCAGCCGTGCTCCCTGAGGACCTCGGCGATGCGCAGCACGAGCGGGGTCTTGCCGCTGCCGCCCGCGCCGAGGTTGCCCACGACGACGACCGGGATTCCGGGATGTGTTGATCCGAAGATCTTCAGTTTGTAGGAGAACCTTCGGAACCAAACCACAACAGCAAAAACCAGGCTGGCCGGCCACAGCAGCCAGGCGATGGCGCCGCGGCGGGACCAGTGCCGCACTACTTGGAGGACTGCGTCGTGAAGGTGATCTGCGACAGGCCGGCGAGGCGCGCGGCCTCCATCACGCGGATCACCGACTGGTGCGTGGCCGCGGCGTCGGCGCTGATGATCACGATCGGCTCGCGCAGCCCGGCGCCCGCGCTGCGCAGCACGCCGGCGAACTGCTCGGTGCTCGTGAACTCGACCGGCTGCTTGTTGACCACGTACTGGCCGCGCGCGTTGACGAGCACGCTCACCTCGCCGGGGCGCTCGAGCTGCTTCTCGGCGTCCGCCGTGGGCAGGTTGATCTGCAGCTCCGTGTACTTCGAGTAGGTGGTGGTGATCATGAGGAAGATCAGGATCACCATCATCACGTCGATGAGGGGCACGAGGTTGATCTCGGGCTCCTCCTTGTAGCGGCCGCGCTGGAAGTTCATCGCCGCCCGGGCGCTAGGACTGCGCTGCGCGCGCCTGGTAGCCCTCGCGCTCGCCGTGCACGATGTCGATGAGCTTGGAGGCCGCCTGCTCCATCTGCACCACGAAGCCGTCGACCTTGTTCTTGAAGTGGCGGTAGAAGATCAGCGAGGGGATCGAGATCGCGATGCCGAAGGCGGTGTTGTAGAGCGCGATCGAGATGCCGTGCGCGAGCTGCGCCGGGTTGGTGGCGCCCCCGGTCGGCGACTGCGAGCCGAAGATCTCGATCATGCCGACCACGGTGCCGAACAGGCCCAGCAGCGGCGCCGCGGTGGCGATGGTTCCCAGCGTCGTCAGGAAGCGCTCCAGGTTGTGCGCCACGGCGCGGCCGGATTCCTCGATCGCCTCCTTCATGACGTGGCGCGGGCTCTTCTCGTTGCGCAGACCCGCGGCGAGCACCTCGCCGAGCGGCGAGTCCTGCGCGAGCTTGTCGACGATGTCGGGCGTGACGCCCTGGCGCGCGTGCACCGAGATCACCTGGTCGAGCAGCGTGGGGGGAACGATCTTCGATTCGCGCAGCGACACCGAGCGCTCGATGATCAGGGCGACGGCGATGATGGAAGCGAGCAGGAGCGGGTAGATTGGCCAGCCGGCGGCCTGGATGATGGCAAACAAGGCGCTATCCTTTGGAAGCAAAAAGCATTTTTTGTGCGCGCACTTTAGCCAAAGCCCTGCGGCGCAGCAACTTCGCCGGCGGTCGCCTTGGCTTCGGACGCCCCGATATCCACAAAAGATGTGGATAAGTTTGTGGATTATCCCTGAACAGCGGAATGCTTCAGCCTAGTGACTTCGCGAAACTCGGGGGCGATTAAATTTTCATCACTTCTTTTCTCAGGGGAAACAGTCCCTTACGGATAAGAATCGGCCTCCGCGACCGGCTTTCGCGACGGTGCCCGGCGGCCGAAGACGCGTGTGGATTAGTCAGCTCGCGCCACTTGACATGCGGGCGCGCCTCTTGGGCGGATTTTCGGCAGGTATGCTCTCGCCGATGGCGCAGCCCGCGACCACTCCCGCGACGCTCGACCGGCTGCTCGACCGCCTGGAGCACTGGGGCAACTGGGGCGTGGTCGCAACCGCACTCGCGCTGGGCTGCGGCGCCTACGCGTGGTCGGTCGCGGCGCAGATTCCGCGCCCGGTGTCCGCGGTCATCGGCGTCTACGCGCTGGCCGGCGGGCTCTGGCTGTACGCCAGCCTGCTCGAGCTGCACCGGCAGCGGCGCCGGTCGGCCAGCCTTCCCGACTACGAGAAATGGAACCTCGTCGCGACCTTCACGTTCGCGCAGGCCGCGAGCCTGTGGGCAGATCGCCGTCCCGAGCTGGAGATGGACGACTCCGCCTATGCCGTCTATCGCATGCTCAAGGAGCAGGCGCAGTCCGGCGGGCTCGATGCGCTGCCCGAGGGCCCGAAATTCCACCGCGGCTCGCTCGTGCTGCGGGGCGACCTCGTGAGCCTCGCCCGGCGCGTGAAGCAGCGGCCGCGCTTCCTCTTCAACCGCCACGTGCGCTAGCGCTCCCCGCATGCAGCTCGACCTCCCGTCCGGCGGCGTCCCGGTCCTCACCGTCTCGCAGCTGCTGCGCAGCGCGCGCGACACGCTCGAGCGGCGCTTTCCGCTGCAGTGGATCGCCGGCGAGGTCTCCAACCTGCGGCCGGCCGCCTCGGGGCACCTGTATTTCACGCTGAAGGACGAGGCGGCGCAGGTCGACTGCGTCATGTTCCGCGGCCGCGCCGCGCACCTGGACTGGGAGCTCGCGGACGGCCAGCGCGTGGAAGCGCGCGCGCTGGTGACGCTGTATGAGCCGCGCGGCCGCTTCCAGCTCAATGTCGAGTCGATGCGCCGCGCGGGCCTGGGGCCGCTCTACGAGCGCTTCCTGAAGCTGAAGCAGCGGCTCGAGAAGGAAGGCCTGTTCGATGCCGCGGCCAAGCGGCCGGCGCCGGAGTACCCGAAGCAGATCGGCGTGGTCACTTCGCTCGCCGCGGCCGCGCTGCGCGACGTGCTCACCACGCTGCGCCGGCGCAACGCGTCGATCCCCGTGGTGGTGTACCCGGCGCCCGTGCAGGGCGAGGGCGCGGCGGCGAAGCTCGCGCAGGCGCTCGCGGCGGCCAACCGGCGCGCCGAGTGCGATGTGCTGCTGCTGGTGCGCGGCGGCGGCTCGATCGAGGACCTTTGGCAGTTCAACGAGGAGGCACTCGCGCGCGCGATCCGCGCCTCGCGCATCCCGGTGGTGGTCGGCGTAGGGCACGAGACCGACTTCACGATCGCGGACTTCGCCGCCGACCAGCGCGCGCCGACGCCGACCGCAGCGGCCGAGCTCGCGAGTCCCTCGCGCGAGCAGCTCCTCGCGCGCGTCGCCGAATCGGGCCTGCAGATTTCAAGGAGCATCTCCAGGACGATCGGCAACGCGATGCAGACGGTGGACGGCCTCCAGCGCCGGCTCGTGCATCCGGCCGAGCGGCTACGCAATTCCGGCCAGCACCTCGCGCACCTCGCCGCCCGCCTCGTGAGCGCGACCCGGCATGAGCTCGCGCAGCTGCGCGCGCGCCTCGCGGCGCTCGAGGCGCGCCTGCCCGGTCTCGACCACCACGCGGTGCTTGCGCGCGGCTACAGCCTTACGCTGAATTTGAACGACGAGATCGTGCGCGACGCCGCCCAGGTCGCCGAGGGCGAGCGCCTCGTCACGGCCCTCGCCAAGGGCCGGCTCGAGAGCCAGGTCCTGAAGAAGCTGCGCTAACGCGCGCCGAGCACGCGCGAGGCGCGGCCGACGTCCTTCCTCTTCACCCAGAAGACCATGCCGTAGCGGCGCTTGCCGGCGGTCACGGCGCTGAGCGAGACGAGGTTGATCTTCGCCTTGGCGAGCTTGCCGAGGATGCCGGTGAGGGCGCCGACGCGGTCATCGCCACGGGCGAGGAACACGGTCTTGCGCTTGGACACGCGCAGCCCGGCTTTCTTCGCCGCCTGGCGGAATTTGACGGCGTTGTCGGGGACGAAGTCCACTTGCGCGCCGCCGCCCGTAGGGAAGCCCGTAAAAGCGAGCAGATTGACGCCCGCGGCCTTCATCGCGGCGAGCAGGGTTGCGCCCGCACCCGGGCGCTGCGAGACCTTCATCGTGTAGTAGTCGGCTTTGCGAACGCTGGCCATGGTGCCTCCTTGGGTGAGGCCTACAATTCTGCGCGCATCCGAGGACCACAGGCGAGGCCAATTGCGCAAGGCACGCATCCGCAGCTTTCCCCCGATCGCCGGCCGGGACGCCCGCGTGCTGCTGCTGGGCAGCATGCCGGGGCGCCGCTCGCTCGAGGCACGCCAGTATTACGCGCACCGGCAGAACGCCTTCTGGAGGATTCTCGGCGGGCTGCTCGGCTTCGAGCCCTCGGCGCCCTACGCCGCGCGCGTGCGGGCCCTCAAGTCCGCGCGCATCGCGGTCTGGGACGTGCTGCATTCCTGC